>Ga0126342_10006982_pt1 | contig 20120 bp, 21 predicted proteins | sample Cyp1metagenome_FD_92528 | JGI IMG/M metagenome (GOLD analysis project Ga0126342, IMG submission 92528) | Coral microbial communities from Lord Howe Island, Old Settlement Bay, Australia - Cyphastrea 1 metagenome | ecosystem: Host-associated > Invertebrates > Cnidaria > Coral ...
TCCTTCCTTGTCTTTTTTTTGGGGAGTGTGCGGAGTCATCTGGGTATCTTCTATGGTCTCTTCATCTTCTCCTGTTTTCCTTCTTTTCACATGCGACATAGGAGGGAACTTAAACTAAAGGGCTGCCCCATTTTCATGTCCTAAATCTAGTGATTTGTCTCATCAATCTTCCAAAAAGTGACCATTTAAGGAGGGTTTACTATGGTTTACTATGGTTTACTCATTTTCAGACACACCCTAATATGAAAATCCACGGCTTTTGCATGCTTCTGCTGTTGCCTTGATGATATAATGATATAGTATGACACAGGATACACAGGTCATAGAGTAGAGTTAGTAGAGGAGTGGTGATGTGGCCATGCGCCCCTTTCCTGCCAAGCAGCCAACGATGGATCTGGGGAGACCTCCACATCAGCTTTGGCAGCTGACTGCAGCATGCGGCACCTTCACAGACGAGATACATGGAGTGACACAGAGAATTTGGCGAATCTTAGATATCCCTCAAAATGATCTAACATGATCTGAAATGGGGATATGAATTGATAATATATATGTATATATATATATACATACATTGGCTATGTCAATGTTTGATGATGTCCTAGGTGACAGTGCCTTAAAAGTCCCCAATTCGGAAGGGCAATGGAACGCGGAGCACTGTGATGGAACGCGTGCTGGACTTTGTTGGGTAACCAACTGCAGTGGGATCAGACTTAGCCGCACACCGCTACGCTACTCAACTCCTACCCTGCCATTCCCCCTGTATTCACCTGCCATTCACTGTGTAAATTCCCTATGGAAATTCCCTACTTTTTTACATCGTTTTACCATGGCTTCGATAGTTTGGGGCTGCGTTTTGGATGGGATCCATCACCAAGGTGCTGAAAGGGCAACGCTTTCAAGGGACTTGGGCCTAGGCCACATGCTACCCCCTGCGACGTTGGTTATGTTGCTTGCATGCTTTCAACGACTATGTCATGTTTTTTTTGCAGTGATATACGTTTCATTACAGTGAATTTTGAATCGGCACTATGCCATGCTACATATGTGAACTTCCATCCAGCACTGACAGGTCTCCGTTTTCCACCTTACCAAGTCTTTCAGTACATGTTGAAACACCATCATATTCAAGAAGATCACCTCGTTAACTCATCCATCTCAGGTTGGCGTGTCTGCAGATCTTCAATATTTTGAAATATCAAACTTCATCAAAGCCGCTGGAATCATCATGCAGCATCCAACCACAGTCAGTTCCAAACCCAAAGGCAAACACGGACATCTTCATCTCAAAATCAGGATCCAAGATATCACCATGATCCTAATTACATGGGTTTTCCAGAGATAGGATACACCCCAAATCCATCAAGTTAAAAACCTCATGTTCCCCGATACAATGTCACCAGATAACATCAGGTTTAAGCCCATTTAAACCCCAAAAATGCTGTAAATGTCAACAATAAACAGTTTCTTTGTGGGTCAGAGCTTCGAATTCTAAAATGTTCACCTGACACCCGACATCCTCAAACCAGCAAAGGAACCCATGTTTAACTGCAAAGAGATGTGCCGGAAGGTCACCTCTGAAGACAACACAAGGATCCCAAGCTCTTCGACATGGAGGCTCTTTAACCACCCCAAAAAAATCCAAAAAACTATATCTTTGATATTCTTTGACATTATGATATTGGTATTAAACACAGCAACTTACGTTGTATATGATCGTATATGGATGTATATTGTTGGTATGTTGGGAAAAACATTGGGGATGAAACATCCGATTTTAGGTTTCCGTATAAGTCACTGGGGAGTTCCTGAGACACTGCCCATCAACATCCATAAACCAGGATTTGCAGACTTGTGAGAGTCCAATGATCCAAACGAAGAAGCCTTTCTGCTGAGTCTTGCTGACATCCCTGCCCCATGTGCGAGCTTATCAAACAAGGCAAGGACTTTTAAAACTCCAAATGTCGGAATTTGTGGCCACAAGTGATGTTTTCTCTCGCAACACCTGAACTCTGGCCAATGATTTAGGGACTTCCTTCTGAAAAAAAATATAAGACATAGTGACTACCTGCTATTAAATCTATTAACATGTGCTCCCAAAAAAAGAAATAATATACAGGGCCAGGGTGTTGGTCCCGCCATTGAGTCGCTGAAACTTATGTAGAACTGCGATTATGAACACTCCAATAGATAGAACATGAATGAACATGAAAAACACACACACACATAAACATATAAAAACAGTTCTCAAGGATTGCTTATACTGTCATAGAATTTTCAGGTGTAAACCTTTTCTATCTATTTTTTGGCGGCCTTCTTTATTGTATGTAAGTCTGGTGAAACGGATCTCTGGAGCGGCGTTGGCTCTCGCTGGGGGTCTCGTAGATCCCAAGAAATCTCAACTGGTTGGTGGTTGAGCCTACCCCTCTGAAAAAAATTAGAGCTCGTCAAATGGGATTGTTGTTCCCAATACCCTCTGGTAATTTAACATAGCTATAGAAAATCACCATTTTATAGCTGGGAAAATCCACTATTTCTATGGCCATTTTCAATAGCTACGTTAAATTACCAGAGGGTATATGGAACCATATGGAACCATATGGAAAAATAGAAGATTTAAATGTTCCAAAGCATCCACCAGAGATTCTTTCGCCATCTTTCGCCATCCAAGCGCCATCCAAGATCCATGAGATTCAGAATAGATCCGTCAGGTGGCGTGCGGGAAAAGCGCTTTTCCCTTCAAGTTCTCTGGAAGAGGTTGTGGGTCAGAAACTCGTATCCCATCCTTGGAACTGCGTTGGAACTGCGTTGGGCTTGTGAAACTGGGTCTGTGGTCGATCAATGGTCGATCAAAGTGCTTCACAATCAAGAAAGGGAGTCTCATCACTTGTACCACAAGACTGTGAGAAGAGAACAAGGTCGCCAAATCAGCAGCAAAGAACTGGACAAAATCAAAGGGGAAGAGGAAAAGAAGAACCTGCCATGACATCCAACAGTCCCCCACATCCAACTAGCTTCATACTGCCAAAGTCAGGACCATCGCTTGTGATCAGCCAAGGCTCCCGAAACATACTCATGGTGTTTGCCAAAGGACTGCTGGCATCCAGATTCAGTAAGATGCCAATCACATTCTCGCGAGAAATGGGATGGCTTTTCTTCAACCGTGTCTTCCCCGTCACGAAGAAACCATCCGCTTCGAAGTAGGCACTCTCCTTCCAGCGGAGCTCCAGAAATGCTTGGTATCCTCTAGCCATTAGAAATAAGTGAGCTATAATTCAGAGTAACCATCACACACAGAAATGGGAAAGTGACTCTTGTAAACCATATTAAACCATATTAAACCATATTAAACCATATTCAACCACCAACCAAACATAAGTTGATCAAATTCTATGTCTAAACTCTCATCAGGTTCCAGTACCACCTGGCAATTGACCTTGCCGATCTGATGCACCCTTGCACCTGGGAATTACTATTGCATTTCCTTAAGCAAGAAATGGGAATATTGTGGAATATCTAAGCAGAGCTAACTATTGATTTTTGAATGGTGTACTTGAGTTTCTGAAACTCCCCATTACTGAATTCAAGGGAATAAGTTGTTCACATTGTTGAATCAGTTGAAATCCGTCATGCTGTCATGTGTGGTTCGAAATAAAGTCAGCAACACCAATTTCAGCAGGTATATAGTAACCAAAAAGATAGAAACGTGTGAAACCAGGATGGCACTTCGATGATGTTTTCTCCATCATTTCCAGGTTTCCAACTATTCGACATCTTTCTGGGGGTTGCTACAGCTGGATAGCAGATTTCTGCTGCTGGACTGTGTAAGGCTTCATTCCTGGGCGATTCTGTCCACATGTGTGAAAACCAGTTGAGGCCTAAATCTTTAAATGTAGACATGTCAAGTATAAAACTGCAATAGCAACAACTATTTTTTTCGCAAGTCTGATTTTTGGTTAATACAAATTTTCCATTTGCCAACGCTTTCGCGCAATAGCTGGGATATCCAGCCCAAAAATGCACTGCTGGTATTGCCTATACCAAAAGACACCCAGTATCAACAATTATTTTTGACAAGTCTGATTTTGGGGAACACTAATTTTCAACTAGCCAATACTTTCGGCTATAGCTAGGATATCCAGTTGCAAGAATGACCCTTTTCATCATTGAGCGCACAGCACGATATATCCAATTCCTTCTCAATTACAGCTGCAAGCCACTGCAAGCAGTTCCTTTAATCACTAAGAAAACCAATGCAATCCAAAAGTATTGCAATTGTAAACCTCATCACAGGGACATGAACTAGCAAGCCCAACTTATCTGGGATTCAGTTTCTTTTCCCATTGCAAGACCTGAGCCCGGTCTCAAAAACACAGGGAAAGGCTTATTCTCGGCTTGCCAGTTGTGACATATCTGTACAATTCTGTACATATCTTATGACCCGAACATGCCTACATCCCCTAAATCTATCTATCTCTGGGATCTGGGATCGTTGTACATTGGTAAACCATCCAAAATCCAATTTGCCCCATGGCCATGGCCCTATGGCCATGTCCTCGCTGTCCGTCAACAGAAGTGGTGATGATGCTGTGGAAAACCTGGAGATCCGGAGCGCTTTCGCTGTTGGTCGCACCAGCGACGTTCATGAACATGAAAAACCAAACATAGGCATTTTATGGCATTTTGACAGGGGATATCTGGTACATTTCATGATGTTTCGTTCAAAACTGTAGCTTCCAAAATCAAGCTAGTCCATTTGTGACGGATGCTTATGGCCCCCCGAGTCATTCCTGGCTTTGAATTTAAGTAACTGACCCAGTAATCCAACCGTGGCAAATCTCCCATGTTTTTCGAGCATTCTATACCATTTACCATCCATTTACCATCTTGAAATGTCTTGACACCTGGATTTTATGGGGAATTTTCCAACGTTGGTTGTCGAGGCCAAGCAACCCCAGGCGCAGCACTTGTCGAGGCTGAGGACCTCGACCTTGCTTCCCAGGTCCCGAGGGAAGATCGGAGGTGGGACGATACCATGCCATTTTGGGATCCCAAAATGGGTATCATCCAGACCCACATGGAGGTTTCTGTCAATGGGGCTACCCCAATATCTGGATGGTTTATTTCATGGAACATCTGAAATTAAAATGGATGATGACTGGGGGTACCCCTATTCTAGGAAACCTCCACATGCCAGGTCCTATTCAAGCAAAGCCAACCAATCAAGTCCGAATTAAGGGTTCAACAGCTAAACTGCTCTGTTTGACGCTGATTTTAAAAATCAAAGCAGCGAAACGACCGTGGAAAATCAGCACCTACAATTTTTTCATGGCCCTGCCTTGTGCGGCTTCTGCGGGACTCAAACTTTCCAAGATCTTCAGCTCAAAGAAATATCCTAAGAACGGGAAGACATACACGACCCATTGGACCCATAGTAAAGGGGCGTATGTTTGTATAGATATGGCGTTCTTTTGAACAGATATTAGGAAGTGACAAACAGATGTTCTCTGATTTTTTGTGGATCTTTGACCCTTACCCTCTGGTAATCTAACATAATTTGACAGTTTGCTATTCAACATATGGCCCATAGAAATAGTTGATTTACCAAATTTAAACAGATTTACCACAAAACCATGTCAACCCATAGAAACAGTACCCATTAACATTGACCCATTCAACTCTTTAAAGGTGGTGATTTTCCATAGTTTCTTTGTATGTTTACCAGAGGCTACGGAGGGGCTTCGCGGCGATGCCTTAGGGTCTCCACGTTTTTTGACGCCCGTCCGCGTGGAAGATCCGCAGATGGCTGCGTTTAAATCGTGGGCGTGTTTCGATCGGAGGACTTCAACGAATATGGCATAACTGTATAACGGGTTGGTGGTTTCAACAGTTTCAACCCCTTGGAAAACATTAGTCAATTGGGATGTTTATTCCCAGATATTCCCAGTATATGGAAAAATAAAAGCCATGTTCCAAACCACCAACCAAATAATATATAAAGATATATAAAGGATAATAAAAAAATAAAAAGAATATTCTATTATAAACCCCATCCATTTTTGGGGATTTCCCCATTTATCTGGGTAACTAATAAATATAATTCACTAACCTGAAACGTTCGGCTATCTTGGGGATGATTCCCCGAATCCTAACCATGATCATAGTGAGGTCGCAGTGAGGTCGTTACAATTTACCCAGATATAACTGTATGATATCACTAGATATAATACAACTATAGCCATAATCCTTTTTTGCCTCTGTCTCTCCCCTGCATTTTGGGCTGTTACACTGTGTTGGTGACATCCCTGATATTTGTCCTTAGGCAACCGCTCTGTTGAACACGTTCCCACTCTTTGAAGCTTGTCTTCATTTGTCTTCATATTTCTGTATTGCATTCCCATCTCTCATTCTTGTTTGTTGAATCCCCACTTCTATGCGTTGCATAGACTTTCCCTACCATGAACCTCTGTGCACATCATGTCAGAATGCACCTGATAGTTCCTTGGAATGCCTACCATACCATCAAAGCATAAAGAATATCAAACGCATGGGCTTGTCTGAGCGTAGGGTCCAGGCACCCCAAAAATCTCATGGTTTACCGTCCGGTAATCAAACGTGGCTAGCTGGAAAATCCACCACTTCTGGATGTTTTTCCCAGCTATAAGACTCCATTTAATTCAGGAATTTTCCAGCCAGCCATGTTTGATTACCAGAGGGTATGATCGGTTTATGATGGGTCTGTCTGAAATTATGGTGCCTCGAAATTCATTGGTTTATCATCAATTTTCGCATTAAAATAGTCTTTTAGGGATATTTAGGGGGTATACCCAATATCATGTTGTTGGTTATAGAGTTGTAGACCCCATGATATTCCTGTTACCTCCCCTTATTGTACCCGTGTTCTTGTTGGTTCACTTCCCCATATTTTTGGTCAAATCCCAATTGCCTATCATATTGTCAGTCAAAAATATCTGCATAATATATATATATATATATAGTTATATCTAAGTTATATCAGTTATGTAGAGTTATGTATTCCATGATATCCCCATAAAATCCTTATTTATGCATTATTTCACCCTATTTTCAGGTAAACCCTGATCAGACTCTGCCCAGCAGCTGCCACTCTTCACGCCAACATTGGCACGAGCACCCGCCAGCAAATGTTGCCTGCTGTTAAACAATGGGAGATTTCAGATTTAGACCAACTCAAAATTAGGGGTTTAATATGGTTTAATATGGTTTAATATGGTTTAATAATGTTTAATATGGTTTAATAGGATTTTGCGGAGTTTCTAGAATCAGCAATGATAGGGATCTAAGATGGCTCCCAATTTTTGGCCTACCAAAGTAGGTACCCCCGGATGGCTGGTCAAATGTGACATCATGTGATGGGGCTGGAATGTGCAGGAAAACTCGACAAACCAAAGCCACGGTAACAATCAGGTGCCCTCCGGTCACCAAATCACCAAACCTGGGAAAACCGGTGTTTTTTTTCTGGGAACATCCTTGAAGTACCCTCTGGTAATTTAACATAGCTATTGAAAATGGCCATTTATAGTGAGTTTTCCCATGAAACATGGTGATTTTCCATAGCTATGTTAGTTTACCAGAGGGTAAATGGCCCAACTTCTTGACGAAGCAAGCGACATTCCTCCTTCCGTCAGCGCCATGAGAACTTTGTTGCTCATCCCCGAGAAGACATTCCTAGGTCTCAGCAGCCCCATGGATACAGATCCAGTTGGTTGCTGTAAGAGTTAGCCTCTGGTGATTTTAACATAACGGAACATGACCCATTTATAGATGATATGATTATTTCATAGTTGAATTACCTACTAAGGATGGTTATTTTCCATAGCTACATTGAATTACCAGAGGGTATACTTCGCTTACAACTGGAATAGCTGCCGAAGCCTACCACGATTGCCATCGCACAGGTGTCTTGCTAGGATGTTGACTCCCGAAAAACAATAAGCCGCTGTTAAAACCATCAGAACTGACACTAATTCCCAGGCAAAACCAGTACATGGAACCCCCCAGAAATGACAATGGACCATGATTTTCCGAAATCAGAAATCGCACTTTGTTTGTGTTCCAAATCGATTCTGAGGATGTTTGATATATTTGACTCCATGAAATTTCCAAAGATTGGGACACGGAACATCCTGATCCAAGCCGATTCCATCAGCTCTTTGGATCTCATCCCATAGATCTTATGTACCCTCTAGTTATTTAACATAGCCATGGTATAGATGGCCCATCTATAGATGGTTTACCGTTCTTAATAGCATGGTGGATCTTTCCATGGCAAACTGTGAATGTCATAACCAGATGGTAAATCCTGGGTAATTTTAAACACTGGAATTGTCTGGATCCCAAGAACGAATTCCAAATGATTTCTGGACGCGAGAAAACGCCATGTGATTGGGCCAATATCATGATGTATTCACCATAATCATCCCATTTGCTGAATGGAATATCTTGCTACTGCAATTGACATTCATTGATGATCATTATCCTCTGGTAAACTAACATAACTACTGAAATAAAAAAGACTTTATATATAGGTAAATCAACTATAACTGGGCCATTTTCCATAGCAAACTCTGAAAAATTACCAGCGGCTTCCAGGGCTTCAACTTCCACCTGCGGGCCAGTCCTCCTGTCGAGGCTCAGGGTGGTATCCACACCATAGAAACAAACTTCGCTGTTCAGAGCTGGTCTCTTGTCCACTGCATCATCTACCTCCTGGAAGACGGTCAGCAAATCGATAGCTTTTTGACGAAACATGAAAAAATACTGCACTTAAATAATGTGTAATGTTGGATCCACAATATCCATGGATTATTGATGATATCCATGCTTAACTATCTCACATTATGTATACCATTGTATACCTCTAGACTTCAAAGTGATGCTTCGCGACGGCAGGGACCGAAACTTCGACCATTTCTTTTGCAAATGGTCCCAGTTTGTTCATCGTCACCTATGTTTCCGTCACCTAAGTCACACGATGTCACCTATGTATACACATTCATGTGGAATATATCCATCCAGTTTCCACATATATCACAAATGAATATGAATCAGATGAAAGTGACAACATTAAGATATTATAAGATATTAAGGATGCAAAGACACCCGCCTTCATCGTGGCTTACCAGCCCATTCTTCCTGCAGTTTTCATCGTTGAATCCCCAGGATCCCTGCGATCGACGCTGTCGACATCTGTCGACACTCCTTCTCTGCGTCGCTTTTGGCCTTCTTCGAGGCTTCCTCCTCAACTGCCGGGGGATCCTTGCGCTTCTTGTCCTGCGGGGGATCCATGGGGATCCTAGGATTTTTATTCAAGCCGCGTCTCGCCCCGTTTGACAAATGCACAACATGGGAGAAAAACACAGCCATATTTCTGCCATTTTAGGAGATATGGATTTGCCGCTTTGCCATGCTTTGCCTCTCGATTCCTCATTTTTGTGGTCATTTTTGGATATTTCATTGGATTTAATAAAACCAAGCACTGAATGGTCATATAATGAGATACGACTCGTAACAACATGTAACAACCACTATGCGGGCTGTGCAAGAATAGGGATGTGCAAATATCACTTGATCATCGCACATCTGGGTTTGACCAGAAATGAGGTACAGTATACCATCGTATAGCTGAATTTGTCAACACTTCAATGGGGATACTGATGACATCTGATGATAAACCTGGCTGGAGTTTGGAGTACACAATTCGGGACAAACCAAGAAAATGGAATCTGACATACTCATATCAACCTTCCATCAATGAACCCTGACTGAGTTGAACCCTGCGGCCTCTTCTGTGGTTGCGCTCATGGCGCCGCTGGTTCATCAACCACTGATTTTCTGTTCGTTTTATCTGGCTTGGCTGGTCGTGTCACTCAATCTTTTGCAACATTTGATGCAAAACACACATGTTCCAAAAAACGCATGTTTACTACATGTTACTAGTATGTTGACTCATTATTTTGACTATGTTTACTATAGGCTTCAGGTGATGGTTCTTATAAGGCCGCAAGAAATCAGCAAAAAGGTCGACAGGAGGAATCCATGATCCTCCGACAGCATCCCGATGCGGCTCGCGGAAATACACCTGTGACATGTGAACCTTGCACGTTGCCAACTTTGGATCGCCCATCATCTTGATTCATGAAGTTGGTTGGTGGTGTACCTACCCCTCTGAAAAATATGAGTTCGTCAGTTGGGATGATGACATTCCCAGTATATGGAAAAATAAAAGCGATGTTCCAAACCACCAACCAGTCTTGATTCATGAAGTCAATATCTGTCCAAGAATCACAACATATCACAACAGATTATGAGCATTTACGAGCCACATGAAAATTGGGATGGAGCAAGGAAACACACACACACGACCCATCACTCTCAAAATGCTGGAGAAAACGGCGTTGGAGGTCCTTGAAACATGCGGAAGCAATGGCATGATCCTAGGAACTTTGTAAAGATTGAATAAATGGCCCCATGACCACTTGGGAGCATTTTTTTGTTATATCCAAATTTTCTCCACACATAATCTTTGTGACAATCTGTCATGTGTGTTTTGGTGTACATTTTAGACACACCATGACACACCCATATGATAGTACTACCAGATACCAACCATCTGGGAAGATTAGTTCGGCCATATGGGGATGATTTCCGTTAACCATCATCAAACTAGTGAGGTCAAGTGGGACGCTTCGATGTGGAAAACCCACTATGTGTACATCATTTTCCGACCAGAAACCATGGGTTTTCCATATCTGAGCCCCCATGCGGAACTGGCACCGAGAAGCCTCAGGATCGCCTCAGTTCTTGGTTTTTTCATCCCCTGAATAAGGGGAATCCTGTCCTAAAGTTTGGTAAATCGAATCCAAATGAGTTTGAAGATGTTTGAAGGTAATGTTGAGGGTATTGGATCTATCTTGACCAGTGACATGGATTATATTTTTTACAACAACTATATTAATTATTTTACAGACATTTATGAAATTCAAATGATATTTGCAGATATGGATTGGGTCTCCTGTGCTATTCAAATGAAAGGATCCAACACATTCCACCAGGATGAATCGGAAGGCGCAAGGGGGGATTACTAACCGTACCAACAAGAACATGAGGAAACATATAAACATATATATATACATACCATACATTACATTACATTACATTACATTACATTACATTACATACATTACATACATTACATACATTACATACATTACATACATTACATACCATTACATTACATTACATTACATTACATACATTACATACTTTACATACATTACATACATTACATACATTACATACATTACATACATTACATACCATACCATACCATACCATAACATTACATTACATTACATTACATTACATTACATTACATTACATTACATACATTACATACATTACATACATTACATACTTTACATACTTTACATACATTACATACATTACATACCATTACATTACATTACATTACATGACATTACATTACATTCAATTACATTACATTAATTACATAACATTAATTACATACATACATACATGCATACAATAATTACATAACATTGATTACATACATACATACATACATACGTACATACATTAATACATACATGAATACATACATACATACATACGTACGTACGTACGTACATACATACATACATACATACATGCATTACATACATTACATGCATTACATACACTACATACATTACATACATTACATACATACCATACATACACACACATACATACATACATATATATATATATACATATGTATATACATATATATATATATACATATGTATATATATATACACACATATATGTATATATATACATATGTATTTACACATATATATACACATATGTATTTACACATATATATATATACACATATTAATACACATATATATACATATTACTACTATATATATATTACTAATACATATATATATATATTTAAATTGATATATATATATATATGCATATATTACTAATACACACATATATATATAAATACATATATGTATATAGATATATATACATATACACACATATATATATATATAATAAAACTATGTTGATTTATATATATATGCACAATGCACGTATATAAATGTACAGTATATGATATGGCGACCAAACAAACATGTTTTGACAATGGCAGGGCGCCTTACCCTCCTGAAGACTCACCTGGACCACAGTACCTGGAACATGATATTCATACTGGAAATGGCAATCTTTAGGTTCCATGTGAGTTTTCGGAATTCTATGCTTTGAAAAGAACTCGTGTTTGAACCTCCTCATCCAAATGTGGTATCATGTTTGAAGCACAAATCAGGTCATTTTTGTGCATTTAGAGGTAGATTGTTCCGCGGAGGAATTTTGCGCGGTTGGCTGTGAAATTCCCCTTCAAGAAAGCGCTTCAGCCGCATAGGAGTTCGGTAGAAACTGCACTACAAGCTTCTCCCCAGCTCATGTGTATGCACCTCATCAAAACCAATAGATTATCAGTTGTGCAGACACGGCGTTGTTTTGCCGCAAAATCACTCGAAAAATGTATCAGGCAAGATGGTGATGGTTCTGCAGCAAGACTCCGTTGACCTATCTATTCTGACTGTCAAGTGGGGATGGGTCAACATTAAAGACTCCTGGGACCACAGATCTTAGTCTATTAGTGTTATGTTATGTTATATTATCATCATTAATATCTATCTTTAGTATTTTTCAGTAATTACCCATCCATTTTTTTGTACCCAATTTTGACCCAAAGACCCAAAACCGTTAAGTAACCCAAATTTCCAGATCCCTAGCCGCCCTTTGTGGTCCTCATGCCTTCTAATTTACCCTCCCCGAGTCAAAGAAAAACAACGAACTCATGATTTCCACCCCATTTCCCCTAATAAAAACAGCAAATATTCTCTTAAAAGAGCCTGGAATTCAAACATGCCATCTTTACCAAGTTGCTCCCAGAACTTCGCAGACCCTCGGCCTCGGTTTTGTGGCACCAGGTCGAGCTGGAGCGTGGAATAATGGCTTCCCAGAAAATCGGAAGCGTAGAGGCTTAGATATGCATATATGAATATTTGGTTGGTGGTGCAATAACCATCTTGAAAAATATGAGTTCGTCAATGTGAAGGATTATCCCATATATTATGGAAAATAAAAAATGTTTCAAACCACCAACCAGAATATATATATGATGGTTAGTATGATATGGCTAGTATATGCTAATATACAGTACGACAACAATTACTAATTTTTATTTACACCCCGCTGTTGGTTCTAAAGGTCTTCATCTTGATCCCCATCTGAAAATTGATTTGTGGAAAATTGTTGTACTAGCTTGGGTTAGCATATGAAATCCAAATGGATATAACCGACGACAGTGAGAAACTGTGTGATTTCGCAGCGGTATCAGCACGCATTTTTGCATATTTCATCGCCAAACCCGCAATTGCATGGACCAATGGTCATATTATTCTGGTTGCAGCGGCTAGTTACCTACGTATTCCCGGTCCATGGATTCTCAGTGAAACCATATGCCCCATCGTTCGAGGTTTCACTCCCGTTTCTGTCGGTTAAACCCTCAAGGTTTGGCTCAGTTCATGTTCATCTTTATCTGGTTGGTGGTTTTAACCTCTCTCAAAAATATGAGAGTCAGTTGGGATTATTATTCCCAATATATGGAAAAATAAAAGCCATGTTCCAAACCACCAACCAGAAATCCTCCGAAACTTCGCTCAGTTTAACCAGGACTCCGGCCATGATTCGTTCCAGTTGCTGTTGTAGGGCAGCCTGCGCCGGATGCGGATGCAATCCTCTGAGACATATGCTGCAAACGTATGATATGAATCATTTTATGTAAAAAAAATACATATATACTAAAAATTCACCAATGTATGTATAGTATTGTATAGTATCATATGCAATGAGATTGCATATAGAAATACAACCAAAAACATATCACTACGTATTATGTATATGTATATGTATATAGGGGGACATGCACTTGGAAGATCGTTTGGAAAACGCTCTCCAACATTTTACCTGGGTAGGATGTTCTAAGTGTTACATTTAGAACATCAACCCCGAAATCAACACGTAGAACATCAAATTTGTACATAACGATGTTCTAAGTGTATGTCCTCTATACTAAAACTAATTGAAAGAGGCCTGCTGAGTAAAGAATGTTTCAAACCAGTTATTTAAGCCTTGATGTGCGTAGAGCAGAATGCATGGGACAAACCATATTGTCAGTGAGATACCCTACCTTTCCACCGCATGGGTTGCACCAAAATATGGTTTTTAATTGTGGGGGGAAACCAAAGAAACAACGAAAAATACAAAGGAACCAGTCAAAATCAGTTCTTCTTAGATTATCTCAGTTTTCCTTTGGTTTCCTTTGATTTCCTTTGGTTTGGGGCTGGGTGGATTCGATGGTTTTCCTTTGTTTTCTTTTGGTTTCCAAGGGGGAAACAAAGGAAAACCAAATCCAAGGAAAAACTACAAACCAATCAAGGAAAATCTAAGCAGGCTCTGAACCCATAGAATGCATCAATCATGCTGCTGCTGAAAGGTTTGCAAGAAAATACTGGCAATTTTTTTCTATCTCTGGAACGCTGTACCTTTTGGTGTTTTTGGGGGTTCTGATGTTCTAAGTGTTGGTTTCAGCAGCTAATTCCGTAGGAGATATAATTTAGTACCATTTGGCCTTTTGCAAATATTGGCGATTTTTTATATCTGTCTCCTTCTTGTCCTGAATGCGCTGCTCCGCAGGGGTCTCCTTGGCCTTGTCGTCATAGACCTTCTTCGTGCTTGAAGTGGATGTCCCGGACGGAGTGAAGGCATCAAACACCTTCCCGCGCAAACGTTCGACTGGTCGTGGAACTGGAGCTGCAGCAGCCTGTGATGGCCTGGCTTTGGAAGACACGTTGGCACTGCGGGGATCTTCAGTCACACCATACCATGCCTCCCAACTCTCCCATGCCGCATCGTCCCACTCATCAACTGGCCAATCGTCACTATCATATTCCCAGTACTCATTCTCCTCTTCATGGTCCTGGGCGGTCTGTCACATTAGAACGCCTTGGACACTCATCCTTCCAGTGCCCAGTGGCGCCGCATTTGGCACACGTAGTCTTGGATTTGAGCTCCTCCAGCGACAAGCCTCTCGCCTTGCCCTCAGGAAGCAAGGTGTCGTTGGCGGCCTCCCGGATGGTCTGCTCGGCAATGGCCTCCACGACGTCATTCTCATAGAGCCAGTCGCCCATGCTACATGTGGATCTTGAAGATCTGGAACGATCCAATCTGTCAGCCATTGGTCTGAAGATTGATGTGCTTCGTGTGCACCGTGTCCTCGATGACCTCCTTTGCCAGCTGAACTGCCGGCACTTGGCACCACGACGTTGGGGTAGAGCACCTCAATGGCCGAAACATAAACATAATTTAGTACCATGTGGCCTTTGCCTCCCACATGGTCTGCAAATATTGGCGATCTGTTTATCTCTGGAACACTGTACCTTTTGGTGCTTTTTGGGGGTTCTGATGTTCTAAGTGTTGGATTCAGCAGCTACAGTAATTCCGTAGGAGATATAATTTAGTACCATTTGGCCTTTCCCTCCCACATGATTTGCAAATATTGGCGATCTTATCTCTGGAACACTATACCTTTTGGTGCTTTTTTGGGGGTTCTGATGTTCTAAGTATTGGATTCAGCAGCTAATTCCTTGGAAACATAAACAGACAAAAATTAGTAATTTGGCCCTTCCCTCCCATATGATCTGCAAATATTGGCGATCTTTTTATCTCTGGAGCACTGTACCTTATGGGTGCTTTTTGGGGGTTCTGATGTTCTGATTCAGCGCATGAGGGATGTATGTGCATGTGGCTTTTTGAATTTCCATCTTTTTTATGTGTTGATGTTCTAAGTGAGGTGTTTTTGGATGTTCTAAGTGTTACACTTAGAACATCCCGCTCTTGATTTTTGGGATGAACTAAGTGTGTGTGCCGGCGCATTTGGAAAACGTTTGATGTTCTAATGTCCCCCTATATATATGTATATGTATATGTATATTTATATGCAATGTATTGTAAAAAAGAATTACTGTAACACATAATACACACCAAATCAATCCAAATCATACCAATACACACGTACTGTCTATGTACGTAAGCTTTTTCGTAGATACTTTCGCAAATACATCATTCGTCATATATACAACTCACAAGTTTTGCTACGTCCGCATCTTGTCAGGCAAGTGGATGCAGGAGTACGGCGGATCAACCAGCGAGAAAATGAAACATCGTCTTAGGCAAATCCAGAAAATCCAGGTATATACATATAAAATCATAATATGTACATATATATATATGTATATGTATATATGTATATATGTATAAATGTATATATGTATAAATTTATATATGTATATATGTATATATGTATAAATGTATATATGTATATATGTATACATGTATATATGCATACATGCACATATGCATATAATATGCATATATGTATCAGTTAGTTATACTATGTTACAACTACTTCCATTTCATGCTTCTGTTTCCTCCGCGTCCGGGCACTCCGACCAGCCGCTCTTCACTGATTTCACTGCGGGATTGAGCGTCGGAGTGCTCCTAGGGCAGATGGTAGATCTGTCTCGTGGGCTCATACTGTTGACATGAGTTTGGAGAAAGATTTACGACCCAATTGAAGCCCCCAAACTGTGGTCATTTACCATTTATCCTTTCATTTTGTGTTTCCCACCGGCCTGGTGGGGGTCCTGAGATCTTATCAGAGTTGCCTTCTCCTTCCTTCCTTCCTTCCTTGCTTGCTTGCTTGCTTGCTTGCTTCCTTCCTTGCTTGCTTGCTTGCTTGCTTGCTTGCTTCCTTCCTTCCTTCCTTCCTTCCTTCCTTCCTTCCTTCCTTCCTTCCTTCCTTCCTTCCTTCCTTCCTTCTCCTTCGGAAGCCTCGGATTGCAACTGCGAGCGCCAGATCTCAGTGGGCACTTCCGGACCTCAACCGTAAGGTCCAGTCCGAATAGATGCCAGATAGACTGCCAGAGAAAATGTCAGAATAGATGCCAGAAAGGATGCCAGAATAGAATGTCAGATAGAATGCCAGAATAGATTCCAGAAAGAATGTCAGAATAAATGCCAGATAGAATATCAGAAAGAATGCCAGATAGAATGCCGGAGAAAATGTCAGAATAGATGCCAGAAAGGATGCCAGATAGGATGTCAAAATAGATGCCAGATAGAATGCCAGAATAGAATGTCAGAACAGATATGCCAGATATACTTCCAGATGAGATGTCAGAAACTATGACAACATAATTTGTCACGGTGGGGACCACTCGAAGTAAAGTTTTTTTTTGGGGGGGAGGTACCCAATCTTGAGCCTTCGCTATACTGTAAAGCAGTCTACCCTGGAAGACGCCTATTGGATCCTGTTGGTGCCCCCTGATTCTTTGCCGGCTTGGATATGGCCACGGGAAGTGGGAGCTGAAATCTCCAGATCCATGCACCGTCAGGAATCTCGAACCAAACTTTGGATACCCTCTGGTTATTTGACATAGCCATGGTATAGATGGCCCATAGAAATAGATGGTTTACCTATTGGAAATTGTGATTTTCCATGGCTATGTTAGATAACCAGATGGTATTCGCCAAGGTGATCCCTTGTGGCTTCAGTTCTGGCCTCCCGACTTCGACACCTGAGCTGTTGAGGATCTATCTTTGGAGTTCCACCTACCTGGGGGCACCGCACCAAGAAAACAGAAGTATATCTCCAGATGATGAAGGAAGCATCACAATTTTCATCCATAGGGCGATGACCCGCTTGATGATTGCTTTAGATGAAAAATGGATGAGCATGGGGATTTCCACTTCCGAGTGGATCGAATCAGTAGATTCAAGTAGGGTCTGAAAAAGGCTCCCAAATCTCGTGCTTCATCATCATTTTCCCATCATTTTCCCATCATTTTGCCATAATTTTCCCATCATTTGTCCATTTTATCATCATGAATCATTCAAAACTGCCATAAACTTGGGGTAAACTCTCCATGGACAAATCCTCCCCTCCGTGCCGCTTTTAAGAATGGGACAGGACAGCATGGAGCCTGGAGTCGGGATGAGACAGGTGAAAATTTCCACGACTGGCTGGGATAGTAAAAATAGGGGACTTTATACTTATGATATTCATAGGTAAAAAAATAGGAAAACCTCATAGAATTTTGTTTTATTTGATTATGAAAATCATAGTTTAAGGGACTTATATCATATTATATTCCCATATATTCCCTAGTTTACTAGGGACTATGACATATTATGATTACCCATAGGGTTTCCACCGTTTTCAACCAACGAGGAGCTTTCATGAGACCCTCAAGCCACGATGGAAACCCGAGATATGTGGGAACCCCACCTGTGCATCCTGTCGTACACAGAGCTTTCCAACCTCGGCGACTGGACTCAGGTGGAAACATCAATGAATCGATGACAAAAGGGATGCTGCATGCATGTCAGGCTGATTCAACCAACATCTTGCCAATTCAGACTTCTTTTGGGATGTCGAACAAGTTGCCACCGGGCTTGTAAATGGGATCAGTTGGCATACTCCGGATCATACAAGGCAAAAAAGTTGCAATGTCAAGGTACATCTCCTCATTGACATGGGATGCTAAGTACTTCTGCCCAAGCAGCCTTTGTGGGTATCAATGATCCCGGATCAAGTGTGTTACTGAATGGAGTGGACTGACCCCGATATCCATCTATGTATGTATCTTACATTATCTATTTCATATGAATATAACTACATATGTATATATATATGTATATACACTGTAAATATAGTATTGATATGTAGCCATACATATTATACATCTACGGATAATGTATATATAGCATACTCGGCCAGAGTAGGGGCACCCTGGCTGGTCCAAGCGTGAAGACAGGCGAGACTCCTGGCACCCACATGGGCAATGTACGTACATGAAAATACACAGATGGATGAATGGACGGATGGACATCACATGACACCTCTCTGCATTAAATGCAGTGTTAAGGTGCAAGCCAAGCTAAAATGAAATGCCGGGCTCATTATACTATCCCATTTGTTGTTTTTAGGAGCATCATTCACAGGTGGGCTATTAATATACGTATTCCGTTCCATCCACGGAATACTGCAGGCTCCAGCCGGTTGAAATCATGGTAGCAGGCACTGCAAAAAACGGTGACTTCTACGGTTTTTTTGGGTCCCATTGGGGGTGTTCGATTTTAGTGGTTTCATGATTTTGCGTCTCCATTTTGATTCTCACCAATAGGCCTGTATGTTTGAATATTTCGTTCTATATCATAGTCTTATCGGCTATGCATATCATCGTAAGGTGATTGAGTTTTATTGGGGCGAACTTGGTCTTATTATGTTTAACGGCTTAACATGGCTTAGCGGCTTAGCCTTAGCCATATATTATGATATATTATGAACACTTGTTTTTCCCGAGAGCGTGTGAGCGAAGGGTTCTTCTAATAGCGGGAGTCTGTCAAACATTTTCACATCTTCACATCTTCTCATCCTCACATCCTCACATCTTCACATCCTCACATCTTCACATCTTCTCATCTTGACATCTGCTCATCTTGACATCTTCTCATCTTCACATCCTCACATCTTCACATCTTCTCATCTTCACATCCTCACATCTTCACATCTTCTCATCCTCACATCCTCACATCTTCACATCTTCTCATCCTCACATCCTCACATCTTCACATCCTCACATCTTCACATCTTCTCATCTTTGCATCTGCTCATTTTCACATCTTCTCATCTTCACATCTGCTCATCTTCACATCCTCACATCTTCACATCTTCTCATCCTCACATCTTCATATCTTCACATTCTCTCTTGCCCTCTTGCTCTCTTGCCCTCTCGCTCTCTTGCCCTCTTGCTCTCTTGCCCTCTTGCTCTCTCCTTCTTTTCTATTTCTCTCTTGAAGGCGCGGGGCAGTGCCAACGAGACGGCACGAAACGCAACCCTTTCGCACGAAACGAGGTTCGATCGCCAAAA
>Ga0126342_10006983_pt1 | contig 20116 bp, 16 predicted proteins | sample Cyp1metagenome_FD_92528 | JGI IMG/M metagenome (GOLD analysis project Ga0126342, IMG submission 92528) | Coral microbial communities from Lord Howe Island, Old Settlement Bay, Australia - Cyphastrea 1 metagenome | ecosystem: Host-associated > Invertebrates > Cnidaria > Coral ...
GTTTTTTTTTTTTTTTTTTTTTTTGTTTGTTTTTGTTTCATTTCTTTTATTATTTTCCATTTTCCTATGAATGATGGTCTCTCGACGTCATAACCTTATGCTCAATGTATGCTCAAAGTATGCTGTATGTTGATGATTATTCCACGGAACATAACTCTTAACTATTAGGTATAGTAAGGCTGGTAATATGGTAATACAACAATATAATCATATAGCCTAGGAATATAGTAATAAATGTAAGTAATATAGTAACACAGCTACTGTACATATGTGTTCTCCTGTGGAAAAAACATGTGCACACTTTTAGTGACCTGAAGCAATGGATCGATAGATAGATAGATTAGATAGATGGATGGATGGATGGATGGATGGATGGATGGATAGAAAGATAGATTAGATTAGATTAGATTAGATTAGATTAGATAGATAGATAGATAGATAGATAGATAGATAGATCGATCGATAGATAGATAGATAAATAGATGGATGGATGGATGGATGCATGAATGGATGGATGGATGGATGGATGGATAGATAGAATTAGATAGATAGATATGTGTGTGTATGTATATATATATGTATATGACCTCACAGAGCTGGCGAGAGAGAGAGAGAGAGAGCGATATATCAATACCACTATATTAAATATACACAGGTGCATACATACTTAGATAAATCTTAGATACTTGGTTACTTGAATAGTTCGACAGATAGACCAGTGTGTGAACGTCTATGTGTATGATATGACACGATATGACATGGCATGGTATGGGATGGTTATCACTTGCCGCCCCAGGACTGAGTCCAATGGCACCAAAAGACGCGTGAATTATTTTGTAAAGCCACTGGGCAGCAGAGTTCTATCAGAGATGATCGTTGCACATCGTTGCCATGATGCCTGTTGCATGTGACATATGTGACTGTGATGGGAAATGGATGGAAATGGACCAGTAGTCTTTACAGTAAGTCTTAAATGTCTTGAATAAAGGTGATGGTTTCTTCTGGTGGTTGCGGTGATGATGACATCACCTGCTAGGTACATGCTGCAGGATGAGAAGGGCAAATTCTCCTCGGCCATCAAGTGGATCTCTGCAGCCGGTGATCCATCCATTGTTTCACACCCGGTGGTGGACGTGAATATCGAGCTGCTGTGGGCTGGAGTGGTGCGCAGGCAGTTTATCGTCTCACGCATGTGGAACATCGTGAACTTGTTGATCTTTATCTTCGGACAGGACCTTTTGTGCGAAATGTTGCAAAGTAGATGGGTCCGTGAAGCGAACTTGTGAGGAAATGTTGAAAGCGGAATGCGTCAGATAAGAAGATTGGTTTACTATGTTTTTGACGTCCAGCATTCAATCGTAATATGTTCCGTTTAATACCGTCCTCCTGGAGGTGACAAAGTTGTTTGTGTTCTCATTCGATGTTTGTGCGGAACTTCCTGGTAGCTCAAATTCCCGGTATTTTATAGCAAACCCAGTAGATCCCAGTAGTAAACCATCTCCAAAATCACCATAAACGGTAAAATTAATATGCTCGTGGTTTCAAACATGACTTTTATTTTCCATTTCATATATGTCATGTCATCCTTCCCATTGACGAACTCCATCATTTTTCAGAGGGGTGGCTCAAAACCACCAACCAGTTATATATATATAATTATACATGATGTACTAATGGTACCCACATGATACAATAATGGTACTATATATAATTGTATTCATTGACAACAATGCTACATTATTATTTCTTACTCATGACACATCTATTATTAACCATTATTAACCACTATTAACCAACCATAGATGTCCTTTCCCATTGGTTGGTTGAAACCACCAACCAGATTATTATTAACCATCATTAACCATACAATAACCATATATTATATAACCATATAATAACCATTTATTAACCATATATGGTATAACCCATTCGGAAGCACTCGGTTTATGGCAGCTTCGCCACATCGATGGAGATGTGACGATGTCTTCCGCTAGGAGATCATGCCTGCGACCATCCGCTTCTACGGCGGCTCCACGCAGCTGTATAGTCTGATGCTTGGACCGTCAAAGCCCATGCCATAAACGCACCATCCCCCAGGAAAATCGCCATTTTTATAGGTGGTATGTAGAAACCATTCCCAGTCATGGATGGTTTATTGTTTTACCCACATTATACTATATACCCAGAAGAAATGAAGAATGATCAAGATAATGATCGTGATGGTGATGACAATATACGGCAATCACATGGAATCTTATAAATGTGTCATGAGTAAAAAATAATAATGTAGAATTGTAATACTGTAAATGTCAATTAATACCATTATATAGTACCATTATTGTATCATGTGGGTACCATTAGTACATCATGTAAAATTATATATACATATATATAACTGGTTGGTGGTTCAAACACTTTTTATTTTCCATAATATATGGGATGTCATCCTTCCCGTTGACTAATATTGTTCAAGATGGTTAAAACCACCAACCAGATAATATACCACAGATGTACCGTTCTGAAGCCATGTTTTCGCTTGGGGTATCCGCGCAGTTTCTCCGTCACTGAGGACCTTCTTCTTTCGAATGTGGCTCGGTGAGCTGCCCCTAAAAAAAGAGGCAGCACGATCAATCGGGCGTTTTTTTTGTATTTAATGGAGGTTTGGGTAGTCCAAACCCATTGTCATTTGCAAAACATGGTTACTATATGTCATAATCTACTATTGTAATGCTGTCCAAATCCATGTCATAATCTACTACGATCTGCAGTTTGTAAAATGGCTACAGTAGTCATGAAGCTCTTCGCATCGGACTTATTCTGTTCACGTTTGGGCGTCCAACCGGTCACAAAGAACCGGGCTCCTTTGCCTCCACGTTTCGCAGATGTCGCACATTTTTGTCGGCAAGATCTCAGGTCGTAGCGGCTTAAATTTGATAGGGACAAAGCCTGGTTGATGAATTAGGGCTGTTACCACCCAACAAAACACACAAGAGGCAACTACATAATTTATCATAGTTTTGCTTGAATTATCTTGAACTGGAGCCCTCACAAAAAGTAACAACACAGTGGATTCACTAACAATATCGCAAAATTGATTAAGAATGAACGTCCGACATAGATTCCCAAAACCATGGGAGTGTGTTCATGTTCTCAATGATTTTAATTGTTGGAGACTTTTAGACATGAACGTGTTTCGGGCATTTCAGCCTAGGATACGTTGTTTTTGTTGATGGATATTTCAGGGATTTTCAGGGACTATAAACCACCATAGCTGCTATGGGTCCAAGTCACAAGATGCTTAACCCAAAGTACTATATTTCAAAACTCCACATACTTCCCAACAAGAACAATAAATAATCATCCACCACTGGTACCCCTATATAATCATTGCTAGTGTAACTGTGGTAAACCCAAGCAGAAACCACCATCCCCTAGCTCCGAATGGTAGGTTTGTTCATTGGATTTATATGCATGGGCATATGGATTCATATGCCCATGATAAGGATTTCCATTATTTGATGGATGACCACGCCACATTGAGTTCAGTGACTTTCCCACTAGAACCGGATGGCTCATCTAACAAAATCAAGGATATGATAGAACTGATGCATATATAATTATATATTGATATAACTTATACTTAGCAAGTGGGAAAAAAACACTAAGTTCTTGGTATCGCATATTACATGTATATATATAATAAGCTGTTGTTTTCTTTTTAATACCATTATATATAATACCATTATATAATATCCTTATGATTGTCCTCCACGACTAATTCGAGAAATTTCCCAGCTATGTAGCTCATGACACTGGTGCTTTTTCGGGTACAACCAGAACATACCAGAACGCTATCCCTTTATATCCCTTCCACGATGGCTGAGGTTTAGCTACATCGTGGGTATGGGTCGCTTGCTCATGCTCCAGCTTCATCGTGTTTGGATTTGGTCCAGAGACACCATGAGACGCATCATCGCGGACATCGACACCGATGGCAATGGTGAAATCGACTGGGAAGAGATTCATGGCGTGATATGCTCAGTAAACTAACACAGCTATGGAACATAAACATAAATGTTGTATATATATATATGTTGTTGTACTCCTCCTAGTTGGTGTTTTTTTTTAATACCATTCTTTACTTCAGCCCCCGGCATCCCAGGATGAAGGAGGCCCTCAGCCGCTTCAAAGACACGGTCAAGGGCGAGATTCGCAAAGCCCTGAAGGTGCTGCGCAACGATGAAGATGTGGAAGAGATGGACACCAGTGACTCAGCGATCAGCCTTTTTGGGAATCTGTTTGTTCGTGAATGGGAACAGAGATCATCCTGGATGGTCAACCATTCAAAAACAAGTTTTACATATATGTTTGACATGTTTTGTGGCCAAGATCGGATTTGGCGATGAAAAAAACAATCAAACTGGCATTCTTGGTGGATTATTGCTCATCAATGATTGATTTAAGAGGAAAATGAAACGCAGAAATCATGGACTTACCTCAGCCAATTCTAGTCAGCATCGTCCTCCGAAAAAAGTATCATACCATATCCTACCCCTTTGGGGTTTATGTGGTGTCAACCATTGCCACCACCAGATGGGGGTATGTGGTTTTTCGGGCTGTAGTGGCTGTAATCGGACGGCTAGGGGAAAAAACATGTTGTTCGATGGGAAAGGTGCACGGATGGAGAGAGAGAGAAGGAGGGAGACATATTTGAAGATCCTTTTCCCAGATCCGTGTTTTCTGCGTTTTCTTGTGCTAAAACTTGCATTCGTTGATTTTGGTCGCGCATGTTTTGCATCAGAAGATGAACTGCTAAGGCAAGAAAGACTTGGCGAATCAGGAGAAGAAACTTGACACCCGAAGGGTTCGACTGGGAGGGGGAAAGGATTGTGGAAGTGGGTGCACACCTGGTTGATTCTCATTTGAGGCATGCTGTCAACTCCATTGGGTCCCACCCACTTATGATGACCACGGCTCACCTTTTACCATTCCCACCTTGGGACCATGATCTCTAATAGTTAATTAAGTTATGTAAATTTGTTTCAAGTTGCATGAAACTTGTTCCAACGTTGAAGATGTTCTGATCGCTTTCCTCGGCCACCTTGCTGGAAGTCCCTTCAGCCCCAACGGCTCTGACGTGCACGGCCGGTGCCATGGCTCAGGAACACTTACAATCGAATCAGCTTTACGGTGATGCTGATGTTGGTCCTCATGATGTTTTTGGAGCCCATGTTGCGCTGCGCCAATTCTCCAGATTGGCCCACAGATGCTCGGCGCTTCAGTGGAGATGTTCTGTGAATGGTCAGGGGGCTTCCGGTGGTTTCACAATCCCAGCTTGGATCAGAAACGCCATCATCTTTTGAGACCATAACATATATAACATGATACAGCGAAGTCACTGGCAGCTGATGTTAGGCCCTCATCATCCCCCCATCACATTTCTTGCGTTTTTGCTGAGGTCAAGGGAAATAGGTGGAAGCCTAAGTGCGTTGCTATACAATCAGAGTCGTCACAAGGCCATGAATTCTCGTCACAGAAGATTCAGAAGATCACAGAAGTCCCCAAAAGTTCGGTCATGGGGGACCCACATTGGATCATCCAATCCCTTCCCCCGTTAGGAAACAACACCCCAGAAACCATGGTAACAAGGTTGCCAAACATACTTGGGACTTGGGACCTCTTGAATGTGAATGAGGGATGAGATTATTGGACATTAAACATCATTAAACCATAGAGGAATCCGGTGCTGATAGGCTGCCGGATTCGGACCCTGTCCCCTTCGTTCAGGATCAGTGTCCCGAAGCAACGGCAGAGATCTTCTACTGGTACTCAGTGTGTGGCATGATTGCCATGATCGCAGCTCGCCCCAATTCTCCATGTTCTCCTAGATGCACCCTCACAATGAATAGCTCAGTAGAGCCGCTATTCAAATTAAACCATAGTTCGATGATAATTCATGGTTTTCTCCATGGTTTTCCCGAGCTATACACCTTCATGGCTAGTTCGGGGATTTGATCAGCCAAGCCTGATGACACCATTGGTACATGGGACGCCCCTCTGAGGTCCATTGGCTGTTGCTGATTGACATGACGATCTTCTCAACCCAACTGTCTCATGGTTTGGACTTTGGAGAAGGTTGCTTCTGTTGGAATCCCCACCTTTCATGAAGCAAAACATCCAAGGTGGGCTAATGAGTCTATGGGATTTGCCTCAAATGGGGCTACCCCGAAATCATCCAAGTCATTAGACTTTTAGGAACCATTTTTTAGGAACCCCCCATATACAGTAGTTGTGGGGCGATCCATTCTAACAGCTGGTGCCCAAACAACGAATATTCATAAAGTATATCCGGTTGGACCAAACGGGTCATATCTAACAATATCTAACATTTGCTGTGTAAAACAAAGAACTGGGATGATTGATCCAAACGAACCAAGCGTTTGCGTCGAAAAAGGTCTGCATTCTTGCTGGTGGTGGGCCATGTACTGGGTGAAGTGAAGCAATTTCTCACCGCCCTGACCTTTCTGCTGCTCCTTTTCGGCAGCACCTGGGCATGACCTGCAGGGCCTGCAGCTGTACCGTTCGACTCTGATAGGGATACCCTCTGGTAAACGTTAACACTATGGAAAATCACAATTTTTTAACCGGTAAATCCACTATAAATGGCCATGTTCAATATCTTTTTGTATGTTTACCAGAGGGTATCAACATAAACCAAAACTGGGGCACTGGTAAAAGCGCTGTTGTATCGAGAAAACAACATGACAAGCACGCCCGCAGGAAAAACGCGTTTGGTTTAGGAAAAACTACTCTGTTGTATTGATTGAACATGCCGTCACCAGGCCGCTGCTATGCTACAAAGGCCCACCAACAAGCGTTGATTTCAGCATTGAGCTGCGCTCTCTGGTGATTTTTGAAAAACCTTTGGTGGGAACCTCCACCTGTGGCCATTCGAAACCCATGTTGGCATTTGGATTTATCTTGCACGATGGGTGCTCAAAACGAAGAATGGATGTGGATGCCAAAGCTATGTAAATACACAAGAAAGGTTCGAAGCAGAGTTTGTGCATAAGTGGGCAGAAAAGCAGTTCCGACAAAAAAACACAGAAATTTGAAATGAGTATCATGTGACAATCCCATAAAAGCCCTAATGTATGCCAACACATGCATGGTGAGCTACTAAAGAATGACACACATGTGTATATTGGTGCCCCAGTTTTGGGGATAGCCATGTGATGGTCGGTCATACTGATACTCACATGTTTCTTTCTGCTTGTTGGTGATATCTTGTAGTCAAGTTGTATCCTCAAGCTGTTTGTACGTTTTATTGTTGTTGATTCTTACTCGCTTCGTTTATGTTGCTGGAACTGGAAGCCATGGCCTATGTAGTTTGATGATTTGCCTTTTTTTAATGGTGGTTTTCAATTGCTATGTTTTTAGAAGATTAATTAACGATATAGGTCAATATAGGTATAAAAAATTATGTATTCATCTATGTCAGATGGTGTTTTAATGTGTTTCATGGCTGTCAGATTTCCATGACGTCTGGATCGAGAGGGTACATGACGCTAGCGTTATCCAGTTGAATTGTGTGTTTTTCTCCGGTGCTGGACTGAGATCTCGATACTTTCACGACCAATTGACAAGAGGTATATTTATTTTATTTTGTATAACAGCACCCAACACATATACACAACACAAAATAAAACAATGACGACGACGACCACCACCACCACCACAACAACAACAACACCAACCACTAACAACAAGAACAACAAAAACAAAAACACCAAGAACAACAACAACAATAATAACAACAGCGACCACGACGACCACAACGACAACGACAACAACAACAAACAACAAGCAACAAACAACAAACAACAAACAACAACAAACAACAAACAACAACAAACAACAAACAACAAACAACAAACAACAACAACCAACAATAAACAACAACAAACAACAATAAACAACAACAAACAACAACAAACAACAACAACCAACAACAAACAACAAAAATAATAACAATAACATACAAAAACAACAAAAACAACTGCGACCACGACCACCACAACGACAACGACAAGGACAACAACGAATCCTACTAAAAAAGTATGTTTTTCATTTATGTTTGTTTTTGTCTAGTTTTTTTTTCGGAGCCGGTATATTTGACATGAGGGCTTGCGCAATTCGCTTCCCAAGTTGACTGATCGAAGCCTGCTCCAAGGCACGATCAGCATCCTATGCGATCGGCAATGTGGGGATGATGGAGGCAGCAGCATCCTTGGGAAAACCATTCGGGGTTTCATAAAATATAGGGATCTCCATATGGGGGTTTCCTGGAATGGGGGCACCCCCAAATGGATCGTTTATAGAAGGAAAATCCCACTAAATGGATGATTTGGGGGGTACCCATATTTTAGGAAACTCCCATGTGAGACTATGGGTTTCAATACTTAAATGATCTAACGATATCTAATGACTTGGATGATTTCGGGGTGTTTTCCCATATTAGGAAAACCTCCAATATGAAATTTCAATATGAACCAGCAAGACCTTTTTTTTTGGATTGATGATGCTTGATGTGTGTTGGGAAACCTTACCCAAATCTGGGATTTGGATGGATTTGGGAAGTATTTTGCTTAGATTTAAAGGAACTCCATGAACTCATGTTTTTGTCTCAGGAACTATTGGGGGTTCCACCATGTTCCATTACATTTTCCTTTAACCTAAGCCATCGGTCTGTGTAAACCTCAGTGAATGGTGGTAGTTTAGAGAAACTGCATGGTCGATTGAACTAAATGGAAATTGCCCCCAAAATATGATAGTTTCTCATAAAGTGGCAGTCTGCAAACTTAACCAAGCAGATTTCTTGTTTAAAACTGAATTGACATGAGATCATTGGATATGAACAATAGAAGGAATCATGCCCAGCTGGGGGCTGCTTTCCAGACTAGCCACGCTATGGTGTTTGAGAATCCTGCATGCTTCTCCTTTCATCAACTATGTCTGGCAATTTGAATCTGAATTTTCACCGAACCTGCTAGTCTTGGGTTTCCACCCTGTGGCGCGGCGCTGATCTTTGCCAGGTAATTTCAATGACATGTGGAATGCCATTATCTCACTCTTCTCCATCACCGTTGGACTCTATCAGGGTGACTTCAGAGAAATCCAAGGTGCGGTCGCAAAAAAGGTCGAACCGGGGGACCGGATCGAACTGGTCGAAGCACTGGGCCCTACTGATCCAGTGTCCGGCCTTTGTCATTCGCCTTGAGGTGATCCCATGTTGCTGACCATGATCTATTTGTTCCTCCTGGTGTCAGTGGTGTTGCTGCTCAACTTGTTGATTGCGCAGCTGAATCAGACCTACGAATATATCAACAAGGACAGGCTGAAGGCACTGACCTTCAAGGGCGGCATCCTTTGGGTCGTTGACATTGTCATGGCTACCATGTTGAGAACACATCCATTATGTTTTTTTAAACATCATCAAAAATCACCCAATATCAGCGACATTCATCAACATCTTCATCAAACATCCATCAAACTTCGTCAAAAATCACTCCAGATCCATCAAAATTTGATAAAAAAATGATAAACAATTGTTTTTGGGGGTCTATAGCCTCTGGCTCAGTAAGATTTTCATAACATCAAATTCATCATGTCATCACCGGCGTTTGGCAAAGCCCAGGACGTCTTGGGCTTTGCCCGGCTGAACCGTGCCTCATTGGTGGTGGATGCCATGGCGTCATGTCCCAAGGCCAAATGGAAGTCCTTCATCACAGAGCCTTGGCTAACTTGGCTACATCCAACTGTGGATACCCTCTGGTAAACTAACATAGCTATGGAAAATCACCATGTTCAATGGGAAAATCCACTATAACTGGCCATTTTCAATAGCTATGTTAAATTACCAGAGGGTACCCTCTGGTAAACTTTTTTTTTAACTATGGAACATCACCATGTTTATTGGGGGAAAATTCACGAAAATTCGAGGGCACTTTTGCTTCAATAGCACACTGTTAGTCATTACCAGAGGGTATCTCTGGATTTCAGCCAGGATAAGTCCTGGTGATTTGCCTCGATTTACCTCGTAAAATGGGTGATTTTTTCGATTTCACGCGCTAATCATGGGGATTTCACCCATCACCCAGCAGGGATTTGATGGTTGTGATTTCATGGGGATGTTTATATGTGGTGATTTACATTGATTTACCCTCTGGTAAACTAACGTAACTATGGAAAATCACCATTTTATATGGGAAAATCCACTATACATGGCCATTTTCAATAGCTACGGTTAAATTACCAGAGGGTACCAATCATTGGTGAAAAGAACCTATTGAAGACTATTTAAGATATGGGGAAAACACTATCGAGATTTGTTCATGGATTTAACCATGGATTTTTCAGCATCAACATTAGGGATTTGATTGGTGATTTAATGATCAAACATCACTGAGTTGTTGAGGGATTAAACTATCTTAAGTAAATGCACTATATATTTATATAAACATACATTAAAAAAACGACACACACACGCATACATATATATATATACACATGTACATATATTGTAATTATACAGGTTGGATCAAACCATCCTAAATAAGTAAATAAATCTATTTGTATATGATACTGTATTACAGCATTGCAGGTGACTCATGAGCTGGGGAAGCCACCACTCATTTGATTTGTTTATCTGTGAAAACCCAGGATCAATGTCAGCCACCAGTTTTTTTTAAGGGAAATAGAGAGGCAGTTTTCCAACTTTAAAACTCATTTGAAAAGTTTTTTTTTTGGGCAACCTCCCAATAAAATAGTCAGGGTTTACTAAAGCGGGATTGACATTATGTTTCATGGGATAGTTGATGGGATATATATATATATATACTGTATATATATATATATATCCAAATCAATCCAAATCATATCTATCAACTTGTTTAGGACTTTAACATCAGTCTTATAACTATGATGGGAACTATACTGTAATGGGATGTAATGGGTATATAGTGTGTGTATTCAAAAAAAAATATGATGATTGGTAGAGCGCAAAAACTACTACAATGATATGTATTAACTTCTGGAATGTTTTCTAGCATGCAAGTCTCAATCACCGGCTTGACCCTGGCCATGGCATGGCTAGATTGGATTGCCAGAGGGTCAATTTCCTTTAAGACCACTGGATAGGCACTGGATAGGCTGGAGCTCCAGCGTTCATACTGCAAGGAGTTCGCGGAACCAGTGATCACCCAGTTCTTGTTTTACTATAGCCTCTGGTAATTTAACATAGCTATGGAAAATCACCATTTTTAATGGGAAATTCCACTATTTCTATGGCCATTTTCAATAGCTATTTTGACATAACCAGAGGGAACATGTGTCATGCGTATGTTTTCATGGGATCACACGGTCCCTCCAATTTGATCGTGACCACAGTATATGGCTTGGTACAGAGATCCAGCGCCCATCCTGACCGAGAAGGATCTAAAAAAAAACGGTAAAGAGGCCATTTGAGGGTACAAACTAGGTTTGTAGTGACATCATTTAGCAACCGGTAGATGACTTAGATAACATGATGACATTACACAAAGTGTACCCATTTCAGTTGTACCAGGAACCCTAGTCTCAATAGGAATTCCAGGAACCTAAATTGGAGGTACTGCACCATATAAGGCCATATTTTCTGGGGATATCCCCTTACATAGCCCTTATATAGGCCTTATATATGGTAGGTACCTCCATTTTAGGTTCCTGAATTGGCCATCAAACACACAAGCAATGCTTGTGGGCCAAGGAACTTCGCTTAGATGAGAAACGCGAGTTCGACGAGGGTGATTTGGGTTTGGCAGGCGGCAGCCTTTTTTGGGATGCCGGAAAAGCAGCAGGCTGTTTGTTTTGCATAAATAATTACTATAAATATCATTAAATATCTATATAGTTTCTATGATACATATGTGCGTGTAGTATGACAAGATCATTTTTGGCATTGGCATTTTCCAAAAATCTCACAACAGACTTTTCCAAGTCCGCTCTGCCAGGTTGCATCCAGAGCCATGAGCCGTCGGGTCTCACCCGCCAGAACGAGGAGCCCATCAAACGCTACGGCGGCACCACCGCCTCGGAGGCGCCGTGGCCCGAGGAGCGGCAGAAGCGCACCAACGACGGGGCCGAGGACCGCGGGTGAAAATTGCTGGAGAGGACCTGGGTGAAGTTACCCTCTGATTAATCCGATCTATAGGAAAACCATAGGAAAATGGTGATTTAATGGTGATTAATCCATGATTAATGGTGATTAATGATGATTTACCCTCTGATTATGACTAACATAGCCATGGTATAGATGGGCCATTTATAGATTTATAGGTGGTTTACCGTTCTTAAAAATGGTGATTGATTTTCTATAGCTACGTTAGTCATAACCAGAGGGTAGCTCCAAATCACCATGGCATGGGTAAGATGAGAATTTGTATGTTGGGAATCTGAGTATGAACTCCATAACTCCATGAAAAAAATGGGGGGTAATGGGATCTGTGTTTCATAGCATCGATCCCCAACTCGGTTGAGTTCAAGGTGAGAGAGCAGTCATTGCGACAGGGTGAACCACGGTCATTTGATCAGTGAAATGCCCAAGCCAGGAGTGGGATGGCACATGTCTTCTCAATCAGGGGTCAAGTCAAGGAACGCAAAGATGTCATGAGACCAGTGGTTTGCCATGAAAACATCCAACTGGAGGCTCCAAGTCAGATGGTGCTTTCATTTTGCAGCAGAGATATCCAGCTTGCCTTATTTTGCCTTGTCACATGCTTAGGATTCTACAATATTCTACAAAAGCTGACATGTTTTGAGGCTGTGCCAATTGCAGGACAATCCAGATGTGCGGTTGGCGCACATCGAGTATCTACTGGAGAAAGCCTTGCGTCGCAAGGGTCTGGAAGTTGGCACCGGAGGCGCCGGGGTTGGGCCCCAAAGATCAAAATGGTTGAAGCATGTTGAACCAGGCCGGGCTTGGATGATGACCTATAAGCACTTTGTGTGATTTGTCAGGGGCAAGTAACTAACTCTATAGTTTTTGGTTAAGTTTTTAAGATATGATTTTATCGCACAGACTATAGTTTTCCAATGTTTTCCATCCCCTACTGCGATCAACTTGAGGGAACTGGTTTCAAGCACCCGTTGAGCGCCTGGATCGCATTGCTTTTGAGTGGCAGGGTTGCCGAACGTTGCCGAACCATCCACAAAAAAATTACAGACCTGGCGGCTGGTGGTTTCAAAGATCTCGGAGATCATGCTGGTACCCATAGGATCCATGGTGCTGGTATATATGCTAACATTGGGGGTATATTGATGGTAAATGTTACATATATATGGCATACATGGATCCTATGATAGGGTATGATGGTTCTAATATGTTCCAATCGACTTTCATGTTTTTGGGCTGTGTCATGTTGTCTCGAAGGCATCAAACAGATGTGCCACTGTGCCACTGTGGGTCAAAGCGTGGTATATAGTATATGGATGTATATGGTTTATAATATCCTCCCGCGCCATGGGAATCCCGTAAATCCCCAAAAAAAGATGGCCATCGCCCATCCACCTTTTTGGACTAACGGTGAATCCTCAGTGTATCACTTGACCAACTTGACGACTCGCCAGGTCAGCATTCGAGTTCCGCCGGGCACAGTTCTAGGTCCATGCTCTCCAGTGGCGGAACGGCTTCCAGCGCCGGGCAATCGTCACAACCGAGTAGCCATCACTCCTCGGATGAGGAGATGAGCCCATGAGGCGAAGCATGCCACCATGAAACATAGATGTGCCATGGTCTGGATGATACAGTTGTTTGATATGGTTTAATTTGGTTTAATATGGTATATGATATGGTATATGATATGGTTTAATATGGTATATGATATGGTTTAATCTGGTTTAATATGGTTTAATACTTGTATGAGCAATATCATGCCATGCTGCTGTACCTTTATTTACCCATAGTGAGGGGTGGCCATCCATCAGTTAATAGGGGTCAATGTACCCAAAAAGAGTTTGGATTCCCAGGATGGGATGGATGATCATAAAGCATCTATCGTCCTTGACCATGGCGCATGGCTGCTCGTGCCTGGCGCGGATCATGAAGTTGCGATCATGATGCAACTGCATCCAACAGTTCTTTGATGCTTTTTCGTGTGCGAAAGGCATGCACCAGGATGGATATTCATCTTAGTATGTGGATAGGAAGCACCTGGACCCCTTTTTGGTAAGTAGCTGAGGGGTCCTAATGGACATTTTTTGTTTAATGCATTTGAGTGCTCTACAGCCATGATCACCCTTTCAATCTCAATTATCAATGACTAAATCGGATCATCACCCAAGTAACCTACCAGGCAAATCAAGACCTAAGGGAACTATTTGTATAAGCCAGTAGGCGGGAAGGCACTGGCAGTCTGGAAAGTTCAGGACTTCTGTTGTGCAAAGTGGTGCTAGTAACGTAATATCCCAAGTCCCAAGTTAATTAGTTGAATTCCCGTTTGTGATTATTGAACCTCCATTTTAATCAATTTACAAGTGTGTTGGGTAACAAGGTAAAATTCTACAGAGTCATTGAAAGCCAGCGTGTATTTCGTAGGGCCCGTAGGCCCGGCTTGGCTTAAACCCTCATTTCTGATGGTTCAAATTAGTTGCCAGTTGATTCATCATTTTCTTTGTTGGTCATCCTGGATAACAACCCTGAACCTTTGCGGCTTTTTCGCAGCTCGCGCAGCGCGGAAAGCGATGAATTCGATCAGCCATGGGGTTCTCTCCAGTGCTCTGAGACGGAGACTTTTCCATTGGTTCAAACTTTCCCGATCCCGAGGCAAATGATGGGAGTATTCCCAAAGAAAATCGTCCAACACTTTGAAATTCGGGGCGAGACTATCATTCGCTTTTCCATTGAAATTTATGATGATATATGATGATTTAGTGATTTCCTTGGGTTCCCATAGTTGGGATTCAAATCCAATGAAATCCCGAATTTGTTTGTTGCTTCCGTGCTCCGCTGGTTCGAAATTTGGGCTGAATCATCTAGACATGGGGGGCCCCCTATGTGCCAACCCATGTGCCCACACTTCTGGTCTAGCTGCTTACATTGGCAACGCTTGTTATACTGTCATCATGGTAGGCTTCATTTTCAACCCATATGGTGTCTCTGGGCGGGGAACCTAGAATTGTGGTGCCCCCCGAGGTGGGAAAGGGGTGTTCCAAAGAGCTTCGGGGTGTTTTTCTTTTAGTTGAAAGCCTACAGATCTCCAATTTCCCATGTAATTTCCCATGTTTGTTGCCGCTGAATCCCAGTGTTTTTCTGTTTTTATGTCTTTCTCTAACATAGCTATGGTATAGATGGCCCATGAATAGTTCGAACCCCTGGACTTTTGCCACACAAAGATGGCAACATGACAACAGCTGGGCTGTTCCACAGAAGATTTGCAACACCAGAGACTGAAATGGACATCTTGATGTGTGGGTGGCAGTTTCTTGCGACATTTCGAGATTTTGAGTTGGAGATATTTTGATGGTGAAGACAATGTGGATTCCTACAAGGTTCCTCAAATCAATCCAGTGAAAGATTATATAAAGCGATTCAGAGGGTGGAAACGATGTTTGGGAAATGTTTGAGGTCTTTGAAAGAGCACCTTAAAATGCGAAGAAACTCAAGATTGAACTCAGAGATGCGAGTTGGGGTTGAGCCTTGAGCCAGAACACGCATCATTTCTTGAACGAAAGTCCGAAAATCCTTTATTCTCTGGTACATCAGCATTTACGGCATATAAATGTATATATGTACATAAGATGTGAAATGGAAAGCCCTGCGCTTATAGATCATTTCTGGGAAAAGCATGGAAAACCATGGGTTCACAACCCAAATCTAACCTACATCACTTTACCGTGGGGTATCACTGCCAGCCTGTGCAACCAACGCTTGGCGGAATCCAAGAGCGGCTTTGTTCTGCCAAATTATTATCGATCAAGCTTTTATTGCGTGTATATATATATAGATAGAATGGAATGGAATAGAATAGATAGACATAATAGAATAGATAGATAGAAATAATAGAATAGATAGACAGATAGAATAGAATAAAAAAGAATAGAATAGAATAGATAGAAAAACATTACTAGATAGATAGATAGATAAATAGAAAGAAAGAAAGAAAGAAAGAAAAAAAAAATAACTAGATTAGAATAGAGTAGAATAGAATAGAATAGAGTGGAATAGAATAGAATAGAATATAATAGACATATAAACATTTAGATAGATAGATAGATAGATAGAGATATAGAGATATAGAGATATAGAGATATAGACATAGATATCTATAGATTCTTGTCATGCTTAGCATGTTCAGCAAGACAAAAGCCAGTGGGATTTATGTTTACCTGGAACAGCTCAGTGCCGGTCACACTTCGTGCACCTCGGAAACGAGAAATTGATGTTTCACGGCTGCGAGGCGAGACAATGGCAGCCAGGTCACTGTAGAATCTGTAGATGGTTACCCTCTGGTTATGTCAAAATAGCTATTGAAAATGGGCAAAATTGATAGCTGATTTTCCATCGCTATGTTAGTTTAGCAGAGGGTAATACTAAACATTGAACTACTAAAATCGGTGGTCCCACAGGGCTTAAATTTTGACATATTTTGACCCATGCCCTGTTCTCAACAAAGAAACGGCGCAAACACGCCGCAACGAGTGCCATGCCTCGCGCAGTCCTTATTTTTTGTTGCCACGTGCAGCGCAAAAAGTCTTTCCCGAGCGTATCGTCATCTAATGACTACTTCTAATCAATAGATACCCCGTAAAAACCAGGGTTCAGCAGATATGATTTGTTCATCTTGGGGTCCCGAAAAATTGGGGGTATCTTAGTTTTAGGATGTTTTAGGGGAATGAGATAAGGCACCCATTGACCAATCAAGAAACAGGTGAGCTGCTTTCAGTTGGAGTCCCTAGATTCCAGCAGAAAAAAAGTGCGCCTCTAGCGTCCCTAAGGCACCTCAAACAGCCAGGCGGCTACTGTTGGAGCCTCATTTCGTCTTGGTGAAGCTGAAAATTTTTGAGTCGAAGATGCTACAAATCTTCATATTTGAGTCTACATTCTACATATAGTTTATTGAAATATCATTAAATATCTCTATATCTACCTGTAGATAAATGACAACGACCTGTGACTTGGTGACGTCACTGGAAACGGAATCGGGGAATCATGGCCGGGCCTCATGTCATCAATGACTCAGCTTGGTGCTATGGAACATGCAGGGTGGTACCCCCCAGCTATAAGTTGGTTGTTGGTTTATAAAGCCTATTGACGAAGTCCATCATTTTTCAAGGAGAAAACCAGCAACCAACTATACTTCGGCAAGAAATGAATGGATCTCCAAGGACAACTCATTGTGTTTGCTGGTGAATGGCTGAGTGGCTGAAGGTTTTGCCAGAAGTCGGGGAATATCCCGCTCCTTGGGTTCTACTTCTCAAGCTGATTCAAGCATCCGGCACATGCTTGTCAACAGATGTCATCTTTTTTGACCCAAAGCACCACAAACTTAGAATCAAGATATCAAGTTTATTTCAAGTACATACACATGATTCATCTCATATGCTCATAGTCATGGGTCGTTTTTTATGCCTTTTTTATGCCCATCCCGACCATCAATGGGCCCCAAGTGATTTCAACCGCTTCAAGGTGAAGCTGCTCTTGGATGCCAATGGGGATGATTTGGCGTGGGCACTGAGATGGGGCCATAGCCATGGTATAGATGGCCTATTTATAGATGGTTTACCGTTCTTAAAAATGGGTGGATTTTCCATGGCGAACTGTTAAATAACCAGAGGGTACATGCATATATATATACAGTATATACCAATTGATGGTTTGGAACATGTCTTATTTTTCTATATGTTGGGAATGTCATCATCGCAATCGACGAACTCATATTTTTCAGAGGGGTTGAAACTACCAACCAGGATATTTATTTATGCATATATATAGTATATATATATATATAGTTGCAAAAGGAAGAAGAACCTTCAAAAAAGAGTTGTGTCCTATTCCTGTTGGTTAAAAATGTGCATCCTGATTCTCGTGGCCTTCTCTGGCTTGTTTGTTTAATTTTCCAGGCAGTTCATCCACTTCTGTTGCTTGTCCAACCCTAAAGCTTTGGCGGATCAATGTGACTGAATGTCCATGGTGTTATCCAGCCAAGTTTGATCAAAAGATCTCTGATTGGAATGACTGAATTTAGTGGAACAACTAGAGCAAAATATGTTTTGCGCCAAAAATATGTTAGAAGTTCGCATAAAACATCCAGAAGACTACACCGTGCGGTGGTGCCCCGTAGTTATGTTTGTTGGTTGATTAACCTATCTGTAGTCAAAATATGTCAAAATCCCATGAGCCTACCAGTCAGCTAGTTATGTTCACCAACATCATTTACTACAGTAAGTCTATGTTTGCTAGTCAAAGATATCCTAGTTGTGTCGTATTTATAGTATTTATGATATAGCTAACCCTCATGTAAAGTTTATTCAATTTGATTTCAGCCATACCATGAATGATAATTAACAATAAGTTTAACATTTACCTAAGTCTATCGCACTTATCCCATTTGAAATTTGTGAGAGCTGGTTTACGTTACTATGTTTGTGTGGTAGTTTCCCCATTTCTTGCTGGTTATTCCCAGGTTATCCCAGATTAGTTGCATTTATTTGGACGAATTACCTCACGTGACGTCACTGGAAGGATCCCCAAATGCACAAGAAAATAAGCTATTTTCAGGTTAGAGCACTATTGTCATTCAGCCACATAGTGAAATCCTTTTTTTTCCAAATTTCATCCCAAGGAAGCCTTAGAAATTTCAGCCAGGAATCCGTTTTTCACTTTGAATCCTTGTACCCTCTGGTAATTCAACATAGCTATTGAAAATAGCCATAGAAATAGTGGATTTTCCCATTAAAAATGGTGATTTTCCATAGTTATGTTAGTTTACCAGAGGGTAACATGGGGTGTTTAGCCACGAAAAATCCTCTCCGCGGCAGGCGCACCTGTCCCACAGTGCCGCTGTGCCGGTGCTGTCCCGACTGGCGGAGAGTGAAACCTCGGCTGCCTGGATGAAAACCTCGACTGGGGCACGTGACCATCAAACGTCGAAAAAGGCGGGAAAGATGTGCTAAGTTGGTGCTTTGATAGCTAGTTGAAGTCTATGGTTTATGGATGTTTATGGTATATCTATAGTATGTTTTTTTTTCCAGAACCAACGTATAACTTGGGGGCACCACCTTTGCGAGTTTTTTTTTGTAAAAGATAATGGAAGCATGGGGATTCAACCATCCTTAATTTGGTAGAAACACTAGGATTTGACCACGATTTTGGTGGATGCACTGGTTGATGCACTGGTTTTTTTTACCATCAAAAACAGTGATTTGTCCTATGATTTTTGTTCAAACCCATAGGACAAATCACTATTAGACAAAATCATAAGACAAATCACTGTTTTACAGTGATTTTATAACCCCAGTTTTTTGCAACATCAGTTAGAACCCTTTTATAACTTTTTTTTTTAAATCTGGGGTTTTGTGAAATTGGCATTTCTGAAATTACAACCCCAGAAGAAGCCCAGTGACAACCCTTGAGGGTCATGGATAGCCAAGGCGGATAAGCTCCAAAACCTGACAGCAGGGGATGCCCAGAGTCGCCATGTTGGATGGGGGATGAAGTCATATTATATATATAGATATAGATATACATTACATATATATATATATATGTATATAAGGATATATATATATATAAAGATATATATATATATACATATATATAGAACCATGCATGGGATGGGGCTGTTTAATATTGGGAGGATGGGATGATTATAATTCTTGATTGTTTGTGTGACTTTACTATGTTACGATGTTCTTCAGGAGAGAATGTGGCAAAGGAGTACGCAATATTTAATATACCAATACTAATCCCTTCCTCCTAATACTAAACGTCCCCCTAATACTAAAAACAGGCATCCATCTCCAATTTCCGAAAATTTCAGTTTGGCCAATTTGACTTTTAATTGATCCCCTTTAAAAAACA
>Ga0126342_10006984_pt1 | contig 20116 bp, 17 predicted proteins | sample Cyp1metagenome_FD_92528 | JGI IMG/M metagenome (GOLD analysis project Ga0126342, IMG submission 92528) | Coral microbial communities from Lord Howe Island, Old Settlement Bay, Australia - Cyphastrea 1 metagenome | ecosystem: Host-associated > Invertebrates > Cnidaria > Coral ...
CAGGAGGACGAGGAGGACAACGAGAGGAGGAGGAGGAGGAGAAGGAGGAGGACGAGGAGGACGAGGAGGACCAGGCAACTGACATAAAATCTAACAACCCTCACCTGGCAGGTGGGGAAAAAAAAACAACCCCCATTGTCCCCAACCACCCTCCGATCCTCACCCAAACTTTCCCAGACCCCCCCACCAGGCCCTTCCCCTCCGCAGACTCTCCCATACCTTGGTCCTAGGCTCCTTGGCTGAAGACTTAACCAGGCCTTGTTCAGAGCTTAACAGATAAGCATCTATCAAGCTTCTAATAAGCGCTTATTAAGATTTTATTAAGTTTCTAATAAGGGACCTTACACAGAAGCCCCTAATAAACCTTTATATGAGAAGCTACTTACACCCCCCCGTACCCACCCCCAGGGTCCATGATTTTATGGTGTCAAATCCTGAAAATAACATGAAATAAGTACCTGTTTGTGGGCTAAGCAGACCCTTGACCCATACCCATTTCAGTTGCTGGAATCTTCATTTTTGTGGCTTACATATTATTCAAATTTCATGTAAGTGTTCATGTAAAATACCCAAATCTACTGGTTGTTCACTCTTTCACGGTCGCACGCCAGCTGGGCACTAGCAGAACTGACCTACTAGATGATCACTATTTCAACCATATTTCGCCCATCTATAAATTGCTGGTTGGTGGTTTTAACCTGAAAAATATGAAAGTCAATTGGGATGCTGACATTCCCAATATATGGAAAGTCATAAAAGCCATGTTCCAAACCACCAACCAGATTGCCATGAAACCAGTTTTTGTTGGCCCCCATGTTTCACCCCTTTCAGGGCCCCACGATGAAATCCTAGGAACTGTTCACAGAGTCACCGATGCAGTTGACCGATTTGCTGATCTGTTTATCTGCCTCCTGCCGGGAATGGCAAGGGAAAACGTGTTGTTTTGCGATGTTTTTGATGGGAAAATAGGTTGGGAAATTCTGTTTCATATTGACAAGTGTAGAACATCTATTGAATCTATTGGTTGGTAAACACATTCTGGTACGAAATTCATCTTAAAAATGGCTTGAAATGGATTCTATGTGGGATAGAATTCTTCATGATCCTTTAACGTGGACCAACCTGAAAATTCTGGCAATCTGTCAAATACGACGCCCCTTTGGGACTGGTCCGTTTTGAGCATTTACCGTCCATGTTTGGCAAAAACGATCTAATAATATGATATGATAATGGTATATCCCCTATTCCAATATATCATTATATAGGGTATATATATATTGGAAGAGGGGATTATAATCTGCTTGGTGGTGCAATAACCATCTTGAAAAATGATGGACTTCGTCAATTTTGTCCGGATGACATCCCATATGGAAAATAATCCATTCATGTTCCAAACCACCGAGCAGTAGCTATCATAGCGTACAGAAATTTTGTCCCATAGCTGGGACAAAAGAATCGATATCACTGGATCTATGGTATTTTTCATGGATGTGTTGATAGGGGAACCTCAAAGGAAATGGAATAGGGACCGGGAGAGGGAAATAAAATCAATGCATGATGATATCATCTATTGCATATTGTGAAAAGCAAGGGAAATTCGCAGTTCTAAAGATTCAAGATAGATACCTACTTCTGACTGGCAGATATAATGCTTCATAAATTCAGCCTAGTGAAAAAAAATACATCAAAACATACTATGGGCGATCTTTGGAAAAAAAAAAAGTGATGGGCATTTCATCTCTTTAACTGGGAGATAATTAAGGGGATTTACTACGTTTTGATCCCGTTCGCATTTCAATTGAGCAAATCTTTACAAGATGCCTCCAGCATCCCAGCTAAACGGTTTTTGCATTATAAACTCCTGATGAACTATATATATATACACTATACATATCTACCAAAGACAATAGCTATCAATAGCTATTGGAGTTAACCAACTTCGTTGAAAAGCCAAGCTGCCAGGACAATGGTATCTTTCTGGGTGAAGCAGCAACAGGCCGACCTGGGCCAGTTCGTTGCGGCGGGAAAAAAAACGTGGTCCACTGGTTGAACCACCCAAAAATTGCAAAAATATGCAAACATCATATTAACATATTCATATATTACATATATTTGCAGTTTACAATATATGCTTATGAAAATGCAAATATTTATATGCTTGGAAAGACTTATCCTTGTGGAGCCATGTCTTCCGCAGGATTTGGGGTGGGTTTTTTCGCGAGATCTATTTCCGTCTCAACTGGTGGGGGCTCTAATGCTGTGAGTTTGTGTGAGTTTGTGAGTATGTTGGATGCAAGCCAGGCTCGGGAACGGACGCTTTTTTACTTGGTTCAGCCCTGCATCACAGGAATGCAATAGGATTGGGCGCGAGAGATGAGAAACACCGTACAAAACCATGGGCAAAAGTTGAGAGTAATCATCAACAACGAGACCTGCCCGTGCGTATACGTGATTTTTACTGTTTTTTTCTCATGACATGTTGTTTTTACACTATATGCCGCCAGGTGCTAACATGTGCGGCTCTCACTTCTCACAAACAACATTTTGACTAGATATAATTTCAGACACTACAACATTCTGCTTGCCACTGACGATGCTGGTAACTCTTACGTTTTTGTTTGCAAACTTACGGGTGGCCTATGGGCTGTCAACGTGTTACACGGTGATGTGGACCATATGGGCACAAAACCAGCCATATAGACCTATGTCCAAATTTTGAAAACCAAAAAGCTCCAGAAGAATTATTTAGCATGTAAATTCTTGAAGCGTTGGTTTGCAACCCGTTCAGGCTGGGGCGCCGGTCCCCCAAAGTGATATTTCTCAAATTTTGGCAATGTACAAGAAACATGTGTTTTTGTTACGTGATTTTTGGGGCCAAATAGTGTTGCTCAAATTCCTCGGGGTGGTAAATGCAAACATCAGGGGTTCACACAATAAACAAATCAAACGCAGATGCCAACCTCTTCAAAAGCAATGTGCCGAATATACGCACTGAGGCAATGTTACAAGAATTTAAAAATCAAGTCCTCGCTGTTTTTTGGCAAAATTTACGGATCATTTCAAAGTTGAAGCCCTGCAACATGCAGGAATGCAAAAAGGAAAAAAACACAAAACACCTAACCACTATGGGTCAAGCAAAGCACCCCTGTGAATGTGGTTTGGGAAAAGTCCGACAGTGCATGCATTTTTTGATGAAATTTTTAGGTTGGAGCAAAATAATTTTAGTGTGAATTTCGCCCTTGCCCTCAAGTGTCTTTGTCACTATGTCTGTGAAACAAGGGATGCAGGCCAATAGAATACAGTATTCCGCATTGGCCTGAATACACAACTATGCGCCTATGTTTCACTCGTCATTTTCGTTGGGTTCCGCCTGGATTCACCAATGAAGCAAGTTGAGAAGTAGATATATCTCAGCGCTTGAAAAAGCAAGGGCCCTGCATCTCATCGATGATAACACTGCAGTAGATTCGTCTTGCGAGTTTCACACAGTTGAAGCCCCTTGTCTCATTCATGAATGTCCTTCCGCCATATCCTTCCATGTCATTCCATGCCACAGCGACGCTACTTCGGCAAAACCCTTCAATATCTAGGCTCCCAAAGTGCCATGTTTGAGTCAAGTTATCCGGGCATTTTTCAAGCAACAATGTTCGAAACATAAACAATGAGAATGCAGCTTGTGATTCCTGAATCCCATGAAAAGAGTATGCGCATGAGTGCGGTCTGCATTTGGTTTCCAATCCCTGGGCAGCAGCAAAATACATGGCCAAGAGGTTCAAGTCCATGTGACTGGCGTTGCCAAAAAGCGTGCCTGTGACATGGAAAGGCATGGAAGGACATTGATGAGCGAGGCTCAGCGCCAACTTTCAGTGTTTGACTTGCAAGACCAAAAAATATCGCAGCGCAATCATCAATGCAATGCAGGGCCCTAGTTTTTGTGTAACTAGTTTCATCGGCCAAAAAGTTTGTCCGCGGGTTGGTAAATGTCCCATTTTGGAAGGGGTTAAGCAACGGTTTTGACCGGTTGTTGAATGCTGTTAATTACATTTCGCCCCAAAGGGTTTGATGATATTCAAATGGGGCATTTCCACCTCTGTTGGTTGACCCCAGAAGAGACCCAACGAACATGTAATTTCACCTCAATTGTTTATGCTCCAACCTAAGAATTTCATTAAAAAATGCATGCGCTGTCGGACATGCACACGGGTGCTTTCCTTCACCCGTTGAGGTTGAGTTTTTGCATTTTTCCTCCCATTTCCGGCATGTTTCCCGGAGACCCAGCTTTGAACTAATCCGTGAAGTTTGCAAAAAAGACAGCTTGACCTTGACGCATAGTTCTTGTAGCAATGCCTAAATTCGGCATGCTGCTTTTGAGGAGGCAAGCAGCCCAGTCCTAGACGGGTCCCATGTCATCAGGGCGCAACATGTATTGAGGCTGGGGCGCGGCAGATCATAGCTTAATCATGCCCACTTGAACCATGCTCTCATTGATTTCTGGTTGATATTTGCAGTTTTGGGCGGTGTTTTTCAAAACGAACAAAATCTGCAATTGCAAGCCCAAAAAGCCAATGTTCAACCATCAGAAGCTGGATTGCCTTTGTTGGTTTTGAAATTTTGCAAAAGAACCCAATGTTGGTCGGAATGCAAGGATTTTTGCGATTCGCTTTGAAAAACAGTGAGCGCCCTTGAACACTTGATTTGAAGTTGAGTTCGTCGGAGTTCGTCGGGGTTCGTCGGGGCTTGGTTTGGTCGGAAATTTCTACGTGAAAATATGGTGAAAACAGGGCTCAAACGGGTTGTTTTCAAGGAAACTCACATCAATTCAGCCTTGATTTAGGCAAAAAAAAACGCCAAACCACATGCAAATCCACCGTATTTTCACGTAGAGATTTTGTAAAAACTTCCTGATCCAAGTTTTTCACGGGCCAGTTCTTCGGAGTTCGTCGGAGTTCAGTTTTTCAACAGTCAGTTCGTACGGAGTTCGTACGGAGTTCGTACGGAGTTCGTCGGAGCGATGTTCTCAACTGTTTTTTCGTCCCACATCCATGTTTCCAATGATTTTTGAAAATGTGTTGGTGGCTTGGGGGGAAAACAAAGAAATATCAAGCAAGACCAGACCAGCACTTGACAAGGTAAGTCTTGGCTGGTATTTCTACAATTCTTCTCCGAAACACATCGAACTTGAGGTGATAAAGCAGATCCGACTATCTAGGGGGCCCAAATCCTTGGGCTTCAGAATTTATCCATCATTCAAAGCAGAGAAACAATAATAGGCCCGTTGAAAGCATTGTATACCAAACCCAAAGCCATGCGCTACTGACAGAATCCCGTTTAAACCTACGTGCTCTGGCCGAGATATGAAAGAGATCGCATTTTTCCCCTTTGAGGTGTTGTTCGTTCAACTTGTGGGTGGTGAATAGGTGCCGTGAGTTTCTGAGCGCTGCTTCAAGTGTCAAAAGATGTTGAATCATCCCATGATTGAAAATATATCCGGAATATGCGATTCCATGAATTTTCCTTCTATCATTGCAAAACAACAAAGTACATGGCACGCAAATTGAATTCCATGTGAGTGGCTTGACTCCATGTGATTGGCCCCAATCTTGGAAAAAAAAAGAACATCCTAAATATGATGAACATACTGGGGAACTAAAATCAGTGATCAGAAATCCAACGGTCGAGATTTTCTGGTGAAAATACCTGATCAAAGATGGAGAACTAGCAAAACTGTCAATAACCAACAATGTCCTAGTAGGCCTGGTGTGAGAATTGATGATTTGTTTCTCGCGTCGCATTTTAGAGGACTTTTGGCACCTTGACCTCAAATTAGTTTGAAGTAGTTTTTCAGGATCGCTGGAGCCGTCCTGTGTGCATCGGAGTTCGCCGCAATGGTAACAGTTAAGGTCAAGTGGACACAGTTGAAATCAGGCCATTCAAAACCAAAACAGCCCAGAAGAGGTTAAAACACTGGAGGACAGGTGAAGAGGGTCGAAGATATTTGGGAAAAGGTGACAAAACTTGAAAACAGTTGATAGCAGCTGAAACCAGTTGGGAACATTTGAAATTAGTCGGGAACAGCTGAAAACAGTTGAGGCCGGATGAAACCATTTGACAACAGTTGAAAAAAGTTGATCACCGCTGAAACCAGGTGAGAACAGTTGAAGCAAGCTGTGAACATTTAAAAACATTTGATAACAGCTGAAACATGTTGAGAACAGCTGAGAAAAGTTGAGATCTTGATCCCGACGAACCCCGTACGAACTCCGACGAACTCAAAGTTGAGTTCCTGAATTTGTTTGACTTTTCATCATTTTTGGGAAAACTCTACGTGGAATTTTGGTGGAATTCAAGCTGTTCCTGGTTGTTTTTCCACCATTTCAAACTTATGTTGATGTGATTTACCTAAAAATCAGCATGGTTAGGGCATGTTTTCAGCATATTTTCACGGAGGAAAAAGTGAAAAAAGCGTGCCCCGACGAACCCCGACGAACTCCGACGAACTCAACTTGAAACCAAGGAATCAACTTTGAAACCAATCTGAAACCATGTCTCCCAAGGGAATTCTCGTTGACAGCGGGTCTTTCAAAAATTTGAAGCCGATATAAAGTTGAAATTGACTTGTTATGGATGAACTAGGGGATCGAACCCTTCACATTGTATTTCAAAGGAAACGAAGGCAAAACTCACCCAGCTGGATCTTCGAACACGTATTCTGGTGTAATTGCCCAGCTGGCAGGGCATCAGCTTAGTTTTCTCGCCTGACTTCCCTCTCATATAGAACTTTTGGAACTTCTGCCCCAGAAATAGATGCAAAGGCGAGCTGCCGTGTTGGATCCAATGGTGCCCCCTCCGAGATAATAGTTTTGCCTTGGGAATTCAAGATATTAGATGCTGCTACGGCTGGGGTTCTTCAAAAAGAAATATTTCAGTCGTCTTGGAGTCTTTACAATTGACAATTAGTTGGTGTCGGCCTGGATGTTTGTCGCACCCAGATTGACCAGGTTGCAGGCAAAGTCTGTCAAAACAATTTACCACAACAAAGTTTCGACCCAGTCTGTCACTGGTTCAGCATACCAAGCTGAATTCTCAACGCTGGGTAAAGATGGAGAAGGAGGAGGAGAAGAAGAAGAGCGTAGCAACTTCATTAGACATAATCAAGTTTGTGATGGATGCGGCGATCCATGTGATTTTCGACATGTTGACCGAATAAGTCTAGACTAGTTGCGAAACCAGCCGTAACACATTGCTTGCTGATATCATTGCGCCCTGACTTGAACAGCCTTTCCTTTTTTCCCAAGGCAAGCTACAATCTAGATGTATGATGCGAATGCAGACAGGATGCTCCCAATGTTTCGCCCTTGTGGCACAGTGATGGTTGACCGTACCACCACCTACATCACGCACCCTCTGAAACTGCCCCGTACGGACTGTCATGCTGACGTAAATATTCAACAGCCCTCTTCACCCTTTCTGTACGAGAAAACCGTTTCAAGCAGGTTTTGCATCGCGTGTCATGAGAGTTATTGCAAACGCCCTTTCCGTCAGAGGGCCATTAACCATTGATTAACATAAAAGGAATTGCATTTGATTTAGGGCTGTTGGAATTTGAATTTGGGATTATCATTGTTATTTGATGTTATTTGCATTTAGTCATGATCTGTTGTTGCAAGGCGTACTATATATCTAAGTTTTCCGTCGTACTGATATCTAAGTTTTCCGTCGTACTGAATTCCAGCGAAATATATATTTAAAACCTGATCCATTCCGGTTTCCAGGAATAAAACTTCTGGAATCCCGTTTGTTTTCAAAATGGCCCGTTGCATAGTACTACGTTCACATTCCAATGGTCCAAAAGGTTCCAGTAGTCTATCCGTCCAGACTATCCCAAATGTGTTCAAAAACATATTTATCAATTGCTTCCCCATATCAGACTTTCTTTATTTGCTCCTTCATCAGATTTAGTTATTTGGCCCCACCCATGAAGGATTCCACCCCTTCATTTTGGATTTTGTTCCCTCCTTTTGTTTTGAAACCCCCAACACTTCTAAATGCATCCCCCGTCAAGTTTCCAAATAGTTATGTTTGATTGCTTTCCCCATCTCTTTTTGAGACTTCCCAGTGTCATATGGCTATTGAGATACAGATGCACCATAGACCATCGATATATGTTGATTCCAGGTCCATTATTTTGAGTAGATATGTTCTGACCAACGATTCTTGTTTCAGGTTGTTCACCGATGTGTTTGAATAGTGTGAATGTTTTGTTTTATAATGAACCCGAATATTGGCGAGTCCAAGCTTTGTATGTATTCAAATATTTAAGTACAACGTATTCGTCCAGACTCCACAATGGCGCAAAGCACAGTACACAGATGAATGATCATAGGTTTTCACTCAGTTGCTGTAACAAATTTCTAATTCAAGATCCTATACAGTCATGTGCGATAAAACTTAGCGCAAAAGTGTTGCGGTAAACATCCCATATTGACGATGGGTCCAATGCTGGGGGCATGGTTTTTGGTCCGAACTCCGGTGCGCAAAACGCGCCCCCTGACTTAGGACGAAAAAAAAAATCAGCCGATATCCTGGGGTTGAGATGGGTCCCAGCCGATCTTGGGGGGTACAAAACGCGTAGCTGAGTTAGGACGGACTGTACCTCTGACCCTGGATATAGGATGATTTTTTTTTTCAGCCGATCTTGGGGGGTACAATCCGCGAGTCTGACTTAGGATGAAAAGCTCAAATTTCCTGATTCGTGCAATTGATTCGGGGTCGGCTGACCTGATTTTAGGACGATTTTTTTTTTTTCAGGCGATTTTTCCGCTTATCCGGGGACCCATAATCAACCGCACGCACTTTGTTCTAATTTTTTTGCTGGCGGTTGGCAGCCCCACAATATAGGCGGCACAGGCCCACCCAACATCTGCAAACTGAGCACATCAATTTCAATTATTGGAATTTGTTTTGATTCAAAATTAACCCGTTAAAAGGTTTGAAAACTACGTATTCATACTTCGGCGCGTTCAGCACAATGCAAAACGATTTGCCCAAAAAATATTGTAAACCCGTAGAAAATCCTCAGATTTTATCAATGCCATCTATCCTTATTTTCTATCATAAATAGATCCTGATGGTTGCCATTGGATGGATTCCCTGCTGGTTAAATCCAGGTTGACAATCGCTTGGGATTTGGACGGGGCTTCATGTTTCTTCCAATCCTTTGGTTTGGTATGGGAAAGGATGCTGTACATCACAAATTAGAACATTCTGCATCAATTTCAATGCATATACAACGCCAAAGAAACATCAAATAAAGCAAACCCTGCGTATCCGTACATCTTCGGAGTTGTCATATTTATAGAAGTGCATGCTATGATATAGGTGTGACCATGCTATCAACTGCATGAATAAATTTAAACATATCTGTATGTATAGGTATATATTTTCGTTTCCTTTGGTTCTGGAATTAAATGTCAAAAAATAATTTATTTGCAACTTATCTTGAAAAAATAAAAAATATATTCAGATAAATTCGCATATAATGATTCCTTTTCAGACAATCTGCGTACATATGGATCCACCTATATAAAAAAATCAAATTCCAGCAACCCACTTTCAATCGCAAAACCTTACAACGAGGATTGCTTCTTACCTTCAAACAGCTTTTGTAGCGGAAAAACTCGGCGGAATAATGTCCACTTAAAAATGCCTTCCAGTTTCCTTCATAAACGGGAAAATGCGAGCACAGAGCTGTGCTGTCTTGTCATACATGTCTTCCGACACTCTTCAGCCCGAAGAATATTATATCTCTTATTTCTTTCATTTTATCGATGTTTGGCCATTGCTGACGGTTCCTGGTTTCACAATAAAATCTCAATTTTTGAGTTGGCTACGGCCGCAATTTGCGACCTTGGTGGACCAGGCCTCCTAGAAGCTGTCAATCTCTTTGTAAAACGTTGGCCAGGTTTTTAAAAACAAACAAGTTTTCAAAGTCATTGAATTTCAGGAAAACGCCCCGAAAGCAATGCGATCATGAAGATTCTTCTATGTGAAAACCATTTTTCACTGTTATTCGCGCGTCAGAAAAAAAACATCATATGAAAAAGAGCCGGTTCTGCACCTGACTCAGATTCAGTCTGCAAGAAATGGATTGACCAAATCAAACGACTTTTCATCAAAATTGAACATGAAACAACCGGAAATCACGTAGGTTTTCACTAGTGTCGTTATTGGTGATCGCGCTCAACTATTTCCCCGTGTTTTTGAAAGGTTTTTGTTTCTTTTGATATCCAATCTTAGCGTTTCACTGTCGTGCAGAAATGGGCCAATCAAAAAAGTGCCAGGTCCGACACCTGACCCACAACCCACACATTGACAAAGCGGAGCACACAAAAACCCTGGGCCAATGGGAATGATGTGGACTAGCCAATGAAATTACAAGCGTAATCAAAACCTAAAACTATTGCTTCCAGTTGCGGCGGAAAATGATTAAAAAAAACATGTGTCTGACAGTGCGCCTGTATGCATCAGGGTTCTGGGCCACTCAGGTATTTTAACTTTAGGAAACAGCACTCTGGTAGCCAAAAAACACGTAGAACAAATTGCAAATTCCTGGTACATTGCCAAAATTTGGAAACATATTGTTTGGAGGCTTCGTGCCGTATTTGCATGGTTCGCATGTCAATGCTTCAAGAGTTTTCAGGTAGAAATCGCCCAGGACTGATTTTGGATGTTTTTGATGTGCGAAAATTTGCACGTTGCCGATACAGCTCATTTTGCCCCAGAATGATCTGAATCACCCGTTATCGCAGCTATCACCCGTTGTCCACACGCAGGCTCGCGAAATAACCCAATTTGGGGCAAGCAAAAATTCTGTGGCAGTCGGTTCTGTTTGGCTTGGAACAGTTATGCCTTTGGAACAGGACACACATACCGGCCTTGGAGTGAAAATCTAAGATACTCTCAGGGACTCCCGCACTGGTTTACAGTGTGACTATATCATCTGTATCTGCAACTCATTGTCTTATGTTCAAGGCACTTTGTAGAGGCATTGAATTTGATGCGTAAAGCAACATATGAGCACATGTGCAGCATTTCTTTATCTGCGTGTTGAGATTCCAGGCATCTGTTATCGCAATCATATATCCTCCCATCGGACACATACCGTGATTAACAGATTCTTGTAGATTAGCACTAATACAGTGTATATATGTGTATATGATATAGTCGTCCAAATCTAGATACCCTGATTTTGCATATATAGTCCCCTTCATGGCAACATATGAAGTTGCACTATGCAGCCAGGCTTGTCCTGGCCTTGGTCCGTAGACTTAGACCCTCGAATTCACAAGAGAAAAATGGGTAATGGCAACAGTGTTTAACTCATGGGGAAAAATTCAACAATTTCTATGGGTACTTCGATGGTCTAGCTACATATATTGCTGGGGATATTACATATTAATTTCTGTGGTGCAGTATGGTGCAGTATGGTGCAGTATGGTGCAGTATGGTGCAGTATGGTGCAGTATGGTGCAGCCGGCAGTGCAGCCCCAAAGAATTCGTATGGTGTCAGCGTCGCCGTCGAGCGTCGCGCAGAGGTTGGTGACATCGTATTCCTTGGTCTCGAAGTGCTGTGAGGTCACGGCGTGCGGCCTGTGCGCGGCTGCGCGGCATCCAAAAGGGGATTCGAAGGATGGCTTGAAAGCACCCGTGATGGGGGTGCTTTAACAATGAACAATGCTAGTTTAATATAGTTTAATATAGCTTAATGGGATTCTAATTGGATTTGTATAATATACAGTAATATAATATATTGGACTGATTAGTTACACACCCTCTGGTGTCATCCAACATGACAGGCGAGCTCCATGGGGTGAACTAAGTTTGCGATTGAACATGACCATAGAAATAGTGGATTTACCCAGCTATAAAATGGGTGCATCTTTCCATAGTTATGTAAACGTTTATCAGAGGGTAACTGGGGTGAACCAACTTTCAATTCCGAAGCATGGGTTGAAGCCGTCATTAGACCATCATCTGAGATTTTTCGATGTTTAGATCCAATCATTTTTTTGATATTATTGGGGATCAATAATATTGAAATTGTTAATCAATAATGTAGTAATGTAACACTAATCCCATGATTCTCCGCCCATTTTCGGATTCTAAGTACTTCTACCCTCTGGTAAACGGGCTAACATAACTATGGAAAGATCCACCATTTTAAATGGTAAACCAACGAACTAAATGGCCATTTTCAATAGCTATGTTTGTTTACGGGTAATAATGTAACACTAATCTAAAAATGGTGAATGATATTCAGCAATATTGGGGGGTCAACAGCAATCATCTAATACAAGTATGATCCTACTACTCTCAATCGATCACTATATAATATTACGTAATATCTCCACCTAATATCATTTAATAGTAGCATAATGGTGCTGAAGTTAAATCCGTCATTGTGAAGAGCAATATTACGATATTAGTATCATCCAATTCAATATTAGTAAATCACAGGTGGTCAATAATTATTCACAATCCATTATATACTAATAGTATTGTAAATTATATCAGAATAATAGTATTGTGATTAGCAGCTGATAAATAGGATAAATATTAGTATCATCCAATAATATTAGTATACCCATATATCTTGGCAAATTATAAGACTTCACTAAGCTGAAATAAGGCAATTTTGGGATGATTCCCCTTGTTGACCATGATTCCAGTGAGGGAGAACAGTGTGGTCGTTATAATTTGCCCATATATATATATATACCCACCGGTAAATTAACACAAACCCTGGCAGATAGGGGTTGGAAGACTGGTCTCCACTAAAAATGGCAAACAAAACTCAGGGTCAGGTCAAGCTCTAAAAAATTACCAAAGGGTAACTGAGTCAATCAACAATAGAAATACTGTGGATGGAAGAAATCCTGCACCACCTTGGATGGTTGAAACCCTATAAATAGTGGGATAAATCATCTATCAACTGGTGCAGGATTTTGCAACCATCCACAGTATGATGCTGATCACCGCCTGATCCCCGGAAGCTGATGATGTTGGCCATAAAGGGAGGTCATCACCGTCTGCGAGGGCGGATACGACCTGAACGTTCACGGCGCGCTAGTAACTTTAACAAAAACGCGGCAGCCTGGAGACGTTGGATGACGAACTGGAATGAGATATCTATACAGTACCCTCTGGTTATTAAACATAGCCATGGAAAATAGCCCATTTATAGATGATTTTCCCATTAAAACCTCCATTTATAAGGGATTTTCCATGGCTATGTTAAATAACCAGAGGGTATATGATTCTATATATTTCTATATGGATACTTCAGATGACAGACCTTCATATGATTATCATAAGTATCCAAAAGTTATGATATTGTTGCAATATTATGTTTCAATTCGTGGTGATGCTCCAACATAAATTTCACAACATATGAATCATATATGAATACTTGGAAAATAGAGGCATGACTCAACAATTCCCATTGGCCACTTAGAATTTTCAGGACGGCCTAAACCTAGAAGCAGAACGATTTGGAATGAAGCTTGAGCATGCAGGGAACCCCATATTCTTGGGGCTCAGAATGCATTGTAACAGTTCGCTATGGACAATCACATATTTCTGATAGGTCAATCATCGAAGTGAATGGTCCATGGCTTCCGTAGCAAACTGCTGGATTACCGGAGGGTATCCCTATTATATTCAGTTCCCTTTGAATGATACTGGATTTCAAGATAAATATCAGCATGAAAAGCATTCATTGAACCTCAGTAAAACCACATTAAACCACTATTTTTTCCACTTTGCCAGGTTTTTTCTCCTTGACGATCGACACCGCTGGCTTCCACTAGACCACCAGGCTCCGGATGGACAACCAGACCGAATGCGGGCCGCGTTCGAAAGTTGATCAAAAAGTCACGGTACCACTCTAGACCAAAAATAGAATCATTGTTGAATCTAATCTATGATTTATGATGAACTAAGATCTATGATCTATTTCGCGAATCTATGATGATTGATGGAATCTATATTATGTATACTGAATGAATGGGTTTGTGAACACAAACTGTCGGGAGGCCACATTGTGGAGGGATTGGCCACAAAGAAAATGTGTTATGATAAAATGGCTAGCATCAAGTACTTCTCATTAAATTTGCGAATGTACACCTGCCCCTGTTGCAAAGAACTTGATGTTTGCTCCGCATGTTAAGCTCCATTGGTTTCTTGGAAAAAGTCCGCATCTTTGGAGTTTAGACTTCCCCATAGGTCGACTTTTCCGAGCGACGTGTCAATGCCCATCTCCTCTTGAAGAACCGTCATCAGAACTCGAAGATCATCCACCTATCAAGGTGGGGCCCCTAACAATGATCCCTACTAAGATCTATTTACTAGAGATATATATGATTTATATTATACATATATCATGACTGTCTTAGATATATGATGATTATCTGTATGCATATATATATATATATATCACTATATACCATTATATATATATATCATTATATATATATATCATTATATATCATATACTGTATCATGATTGATCTACCATCAACATCCATAAACTAAGCCAATTTCACTAATTGAGACACCTGTAGGGCACCTTGCAAGGATTGTGGATCAATGTGTCACGTGCTTCGATCTAAACTTCCGGATCCTCAGAAGCGTAAAAACGTTTTAAACATGTTGAAAGGGATTGGAAATCCACCAGTGGGCTGGGAAGTTATGCATTCAGATCAGATCGCGTCTCACGAATCCATCCACACACTACGCCAAAATATGCCAATCCAGTACCTGGACCCCGCCAAACATGCGTAAAAAGTAAATCAACTACCATGGATTTTTGTTTTATGGCTACTTGGGGTTGTTTGAAAAAAACATGGACACCCATCCACTGATTCGAATCATATTTCACTGGTTGGTGGTATACCTACCCCTCTGAAAAATATGACTTCGTCAGTTGGGATGATGACATTCCCAATATGATGGGAAAGTCATAAAAGCCATGTTCCAAACCAACAACCAGTTCATCATGTTCCTATTGAAGTAGCATTGGGGATGAGGCTCCGAGGGTCCAGGTTGCGACCATCTCTGGTTTGTCCCGGCGGCCATACCTTGGCCATGATCTGCTCGAGCTTCTTCCTTTGAAAACAGGGTCATCCCAGAAGTTGCTGGGAAAACATGGACAAACACAGCAAAATCAGAACTGGATCGATGGCTTTTTTCCTTCAAAAAACGCATCTCATTTAAGGCAATTTCGAAAAAAACAAATCAAATAAACACATTGACAATCCGGTTCTTCTGATAAAAACAGCCGTTTTAACCCAGGTTTTTTTTGAAGGCGAGCATCATCTGCCCAATATTTCCTCTGATGTCGATACCTTGGTCATAGCAGGGTTATTTTTCAGCGGCCATGGAAAAAGTTCTGCGTTGCCTGTGAAAACATGGGAAAACACGCGAACACATTGATAGATCAGCGGATTTTCCTGGATTTTAGATGATTTTTGGGGTAGCCGAACGTAGCCTACGTATTTTCAGAACCCATATAACAACCCAAAAAAAATGACAAACATATTACCTGGAGACTTGGAAAATATCTGGAATACATCATCTGTACCAAGCTGGAAGCACTGTTCTATCTGATTTTATTATTGGAAATAGATTGAAATACACCTGAATCAGATGATCATGATGATCATGTTTATGTCACATAAATTTATGTCAATTAGTTTCACCATATTTTGGTGTGGAATCAACCCCAAAGCTTACATCATTCATCATGAAAATCAACAAATCAAGGATTACAAGAGAATGAATAGTTCACCGACGCTCTCAACTGGCTTGCATAAACACATCTATAAAACAATATAAAACACGTAGAACATAGAACAAAGAAATCCAACCAAAACATAGAAAGTGGATCAGCAATAACTGGTTCAATTGGTGAAGCTCTGCGGCTGAAATCATCACCAGGAGTCCGTTCCTGGTTGATCCTGGTGGTCACTTGGAATATCTTGGAATCACCATCTCAAGTAGGATGGACAAAGTTGTCTATATATGTCTATATCTCTCATCCACAAGCCCGTCCAATTAGGCTACTTCGACCGAACATGAACATATTAATCGACCCATCCAATAATCTTCCTCTATGATCGGATCATGGTGCTTCAGCGATATGTTGATACATCATGATACATCATACATCTATTATACATCTATTATACACTTCTCACATGTCACCATTGTTGTCATTCTTGGCCGAACAAAAAAAAACGGTGTCTGGTTTGTGGTTTCAAAGCCTGTGAAAAATATGTGTCTTTTGGGATCATCATCAATATATGGGATTGAACATCCCCAAAAGGTATTGAACATCACCAACTAATCTGGTTGGTGGTTTCAACCCCTCTGAAACATATTAGTCAATGGGAAGGATTATCCCATATATTATGGAAAATAAAACATTTTCCAAACCACCAACCAGTAATAGTTGTAGTAATTATCTAGCAAAGAAAACGTTCCAGTTTTGCAGGCTGACCGGAACACTCACCCAAGTCAATCGCACAAAAACACCAGGTTGCGACGCTTCAATTCATCCACAATCCTCGGCTTTCAGTACAAAATGCTCCACAGCTGCAACCCAGGGACTGGATCCAGTCCGGGTCCTTTGAGTCAAACCACAGGGAGGAAAGTCTGAAAAGAACATCTGTTCGAAAGGGTGGGAGCTGTGTTTCCATGTTTCCCAAAGAATGCGTTCACACATGAGAAGAGGAATCCTCTTAGAGCCACCAAACGCCCCCACTGCCGACCCAGAGATAAAAACCAACGAGCACTGCTATTGGGAGTTTCCATTCCCAGAACCCATCATTTCTATTTTCTATGGGGTTACCTGGCCTCACCTCGGCCTTACCAACCCGTCACTGAGATTCATCCCGAACAAATGCAAACACCGACCTGGCTCACTGGACATCACCAGGGCTTACGGCTTACCCGTCTACATTGACAGCATGGATGCCCCTTTGCTATTTACGGATAATCATCTGATGCCTATGTCCCTATCTTTAGAAATTCACCATTGAAGATTGGCGCCATGAACTGGGGATAGGTGGCTAGACAACCACGATCCCAATTCAGTGGTCTCAGATCGTCGCGTCTGTGCCATTCTGTGCCCAGTGGCTGAGTGATGGTGGCATCGTCGCATCCGGTACCATTGGCTGAGCAAAGCGAAACCCAGTGGAGTTGAAGTTCACCCCCCCAAAAAAAACAACGATGAATCATCGAATGGTCCACCTTGGATATATTTGGATATCCTATATGACAAACAATTAAAACATACCAAAAAACTGTTTTTTTACACAGGGCAGTTATAAGGTAGACACTTGGGGAAATAACAATGTAAAACATAGGATAAAGTGACAACTTTCTCTTGCCTTTTGGCTATGATTCACCTGTTTTTTGGGTTGGGGCAAGCTTGTTGAAGCTGGTGACTTTAGATCCCCATTTATATGGTTATGGATTCAAACCCTGGCACCCTAGGTACCCTAAATTAGCCGGCTGGTGGATGTTTATTCCCAAAATATGGTAATAGGTTTTGACCCATCCCCATATCCATCTGGGTTGACCCAAATGGTTGTCGAACCCGACCGTGAAATGGTGTGATTTACCCGCTCAACCGATTTTTTTTGTGTGTGTGTGTGTTCCGGCAATTTCCCCTCAATACTGGTAGACCAATTCTGCGACATGGTTGCGCTGAAGGAAATTAAGTATATTGGAATCATCCCTTGTGACAAATCCCGTAGAACATATTAGAGTATCCAATAGATTATGACAATGGTAGTGAGATATTCTTGCAATGGACAATCACGCTGTGCTCGTGTTCTCAATGTTTCGGATGAACGGGGCGGGTGTCCGCTGAACTCTGCAGGCGTGCGTACAACCCGCCGCCGAAGCCGTGAAAGAATTACGCAGAATCATCATGCCTAGATGATTGGATTGGTTTAAGGCAACTTTACAGGAACCCCCCAGGAACTTGGCGGAAGAACAACCCATGGTTTCCTCTAAATTAAAGTTTGATGATTACTCACTTTGCTACTCCTTCATTGAGGCCCAAAGGTGACGTCCCTAAAGTCTGCGAATCCAAATTTGACATAACTTGGCCGCAGAAAGCATCAAACTACCATCATCTACCATCAGTCGATGTAACCCAAACTGATCTATACTTGTAGGGCCAGGCTATACTGTCCCCTTCCAGTCTTTGGATCCTTGTGTCCTTCCGAAATGGAAATTGTGCCGTGTGGCAAAGAGGTTCAGGAAGCAGATCGCCCGCAGTCATATTCACGCAGCAGCCACAGCCTTTGTTTTTCTGCACCTCAGAAGCTTGCTTGAACACGACAGCGTGGTGCGCGCGTGTGCATGTGTGTGCGTGTGTGCGTGTGTGGGTGTTTGGGCGTGTGTGTGTGTGCTGTAATCAAACACAAACAAATTGTCTGAAGTCATGTCTTGTCAACCCAAATTCATCAACCCACTAGGTATGTCAATTTGGAATCCCCCAAAAGGTGATGATAAGAATACTGGAAACGGTCCATTTCTAGTACTTCTATCCATCTCCACGTTTACCACAAGGGCCAGTACCCTCCAGGTCCATCCAGCAAACTTGGGTACCCCCAACGTACTTGACCAAAATCACTACCAACAACTTTTGGACGAAATGAGGCAACTGAACAAATTATAAAGATGGCCAACATATTATACCAAAATCATCCAACATCTATGGGTTCAACCGTAAATTTTGGACCCAATCCCTGCCCAAAATTGTTTTGAGGCCGTGAAATATTGCCCCAAACCATCACAAAACCCTACATTCAGGGCCAACCGGTTCCATGTCGATATTTCCAGGAAAACCAAAAACCCTTCTGGATAGATTGATAAATGATTTTTGTCCATTTATATCTCATTAATCTAGCAGTAGTTATATCGCCCATTAATGCCCATTATATCCGGCTCAATCCCCATGAAATCTCTGGTTTTCAATGTTTTCTTTAGCTCTCCGGGTTTTTTAATGAGTTCGGCGATTTTTGGGATCAGTACATACCCAAAATATCCAAAAACCTCACCATGAACAGGTCATTACACCCCAAAAAGGTCACCCAAATTCACCGGTCAGCGGTCAGGGGAGGTCACCCTATCCCAGCCACATCATCAATCTGAGCATATGGTCGGCGTTCTGTGATGGTTGCTCGGTCCAAGCCTCGCCTCAATATGGATTGGTTCCAAAAGTGATGGCCAACATAGTGATTAAACCATAAAAAAAAGGTGAATAAACCAGGGAAAATGTTGATTTAATGAAGAAATAGATTTCATCTATGAAAATTACGAACAAATGGATTGCACGTGTGTGTCTGAGACCTTTCGTAGGGAATATGATAACAATATGGTTCATCAATGGATTTGGGAGTACAGTATCCTCCCTGGATTGAAAAAACCGTGGCTCATGGGACATAAAAACCCGCTAATGTTCACCTTCCATAATTCGGGGTTTCCTCTATGATATTTCCTGTGATTGAAGGAAGTTTAGAAGTCAAACTTCCGACAATATGGACAGATGAAATGCAGAGATGGGAAGAGTCAGAGAGAAGAGAAGAGTAGAAGAGAGAAGATCAGAGAAGAGAAAGAGTCAGAAGAAAGAAGATGCAGGCGCGCGAAAAGGTAGGAAAGTCGCCAAACACTGTGTTTTTCCAATGATTTGTGGCTCCGGAGGGTCGAAAAGTAGGCTCGCTAAAGCGGCGGGTGCGGAGCCATCTGGCCAGATGAAAGATGAAAAATTGCACGCCGTTGTGGCGCGAAGCGCGTTTCCAAGTCAAAATGTACAAAACATCACGTGTTCGGATCACTTTTGGAAGTTGCGCTGTTAAAAAGTGCACACCGTTGTGGCGCGAAGCACATTGCGAAGTCAAAATGTACAGAGCACACTAGGTCCGGACCACTTTTGGAAGTTGCGATGTCGAAAAAGTGCACGCCGTTGTGGCGCGAAGCACATTTCGAAGTCAAAATGTACAAAACACACCATTCTCGGACCACTTTTGGAAGTTGAGATGTC
>Ga0126342_10006985_pt1 | contig 20115 bp, 21 predicted proteins | sample Cyp1metagenome_FD_92528 | JGI IMG/M metagenome (GOLD analysis project Ga0126342, IMG submission 92528) | Coral microbial communities from Lord Howe Island, Old Settlement Bay, Australia - Cyphastrea 1 metagenome | ecosystem: Host-associated > Invertebrates > Cnidaria > Coral ...
ATATATATATATTGGGAATAATGATCCCAACTGATGAACTCAGATTTTTCAGAGGGGGTAGGTATACCACCAACCAGTATGTGTGGTATTAATTTATGACCATCGCGGATCGTTTGTCGAATCAGAATTTTGGGAGTGTCAAATCCGCACAACGTACGAAGGAAAATTCGCACAACGCAAGACGGAAAAATTGCAACATCCAAAAGGAACATAAATCGTTTTCCACAATGTATTGTTTGGGTTCCATGTTAGATTCAAAATGCGGGACCCAATGTTCTTTCCATGATTTCCTCCGTCAAAATGCCGACCAATGTAGATGATAACTTGGAGTCAAGTGTATTTTAGGAAACCTCCAGAGCCAAATTTGGGGCGTGTTGTGGGTACTTTGATGTGCATCCCAGTTTCCAAGTGGCTACCAACCACACGCATATTATGTGTATATATACATATATATATATATTATATATACATATAATCCAGTTGTACCTCGGTTATAATATATATATATATATTTATTTATTTATTTATTACATAAATGGATTATGTGGATTATGAACCCCAAGTGCTCCAATTCCAAGCCAGTTCCACTTCAGCTTTGGAATCCGGGCTTATGCATGGATTCCACCAGGGTTGTATTAGCGGGTTATTATATAACCACTAACAAGAAAAACAACCCTCAAGCCGGGCTGATGCATGGATTCCACCAGGGTTATAAGCGGCTTATTATATAACCACTAACTATATACAAGCCAGGTATAACTACAATGGATTCATAGTCACTCATGGTTATCCTTGATTGATCATTATTATTCATGTACCTTTCTAAATCCATTTGGAGGTTTCCAAGCCATAGGGGTACCCCAGTTCTCATCCAATGACACTCAACCATAGATTGAAACCAACAAGGTGACGACTGAGGATCCAGCATTTTAGGAAGCCACCATATAACAGTAATTGAGAGTGACTTTAGGTCTCTTTTTCATGGCTATACAATGGAAATTCATAGGGACTTCATGGGATCTTTGCGCCATGGATCTTCGACAGGTAAACATTCACGGAAGCCCCGTACGGCATTGCGCCATGCTGCGCCAGGCTGAGATCGAAGCACTCTTCGAGATGCGTCAGCTCATGGAGCAGCAGGAGTTTCTCGAACGTCGCCAGGACGATTCTGGGGAAGGGGATGTGCCATGGTCGTTCAACGTGTTAAAAAAACATAATAAGAAGGTTCATGTTTTCAATGGAATAATATTTAATCTTCAATTGATGTTCCTTCCCAAAAAAAAAAATCAAATCCTTTTTCTTTGGAATTCCATGATGGGATTACCTCCTCCAGGTGTTTGTTTTGGGCCGGTTGGCACAGATTAACTATGGTTAACTATGGTCTATGGATAGTTAATCCTTAACCATAGTTAATATATCATAATATGGCTGAACTGTGGTTAACTATGGTTAACTATGGTTATTATGATATTTCTCATGTTTCGATATATCATGATTCTATATAGTTCATGTGGTTTATTTTTCGCAACTTATAGCTCGGGGGCACCACCTTGTTATACTAATCCCATCCCCCTCATATGAAGCAACCAGAAACCATGGTATACTCAATGGCCATGACTCAGGAACCAATTTATTGGAGGTACCTACCATATATAAGGCCTATGTAAGGGCTATTTAAGGGGATATATCCCCCAAAAATGGCCTTATATGGTACAGTACCTCTGTTTTAGGATCCTGGAATTCCCATTGATATACATAATTTAGAGGGGGTTAATAGAAGGCTGGAAGAGATCAGCAACCCCCGAAAAGATGGTTTCAAGATGTTTCAAGGAAATCTTTCTGTCCGGCGTTTCGGCATTTTAGCAAGAGCCAAGCTATTGTTGTATCCATATTCCTTTTGTTTTGGTCACTGGGGAGCACATGCAGGAGCTACTTAGAGTTTCCATGAGTTTCCCAACCACGTGATAGTCAGAACAAATAGAAGAACTTCACGCTTAGATGCGTGTTTTTCTGATAGATGCCTGGTGCTAAAACATCGAACAGGCATCAGTTTTACCCTCTCGCTTGGTCTTTCGTGGATTCCGTGCAGATGGACCCGTAGTCCAAAGGGCCTTGCCTGTTCAAGTTTCACCGGGTGCTATCCACAGATTTCGCGAAATCGGCATCCTGATACAGAATACATGCCACACTCCAATGTCTATCCTAATATGCCCCATCAACATTGCGCTTGGGGGCAGTTCTTACGCTTGCACACCCAATTTGCGGTGGTTAAATGTTCATGCTATCTCAGTTTCTCCCATTGTTTAGTGTTTAGATGTCCATTTTATCCCCATTCTTCTTATGTGGTAAACTATCCATTTTCCATGATTTTCTATTGTAAATCCATACATTTCCATCATAAATCCATCAGTTCACCAGCCATTTTGAAGGTTTGCCCAGCCTCTCAACGGCCAGGAGCGGGAACGTGGCTTCCAGCAACAGATCGAGGAGCTGCGAACCGACAACGCGGACGGCTACAACAAGTGCAAGATCGCCTTGGAGAAAGGCATCCAGGAGCGCAGCCAAGATGATTTTCACATATTTTAACTAGAGATCACTAAATGGATTTCTAAATGGAAAGTGGGAAAATCTATGTTTTTGAGGGGGAAAATGATAGCTAATGATAGCACAGATGTCCCACATTCCCGTTGGTTGATTAATAGAACGAGGGGGTTGAACGTTTACCAACCCCTTTAACAAGGTCCAGGAGCTGGGCATCCTGAGGTTACCATGGCTTTTGATGGCCAAGAAATCGTGGCTTTTGATAGGATGGCATATTAATGATTAATACCCATAGGATCCATGGTGCTGGTATATATGCTAACATTGGGGGTATATTGATGGTAAATGTTACCATATGTATATAGCATACATGGATCCTATGGGATATAATAATGTAGATATTATGATACATGATAGATTTTTTCATAGATAACATCCTGAGTTTTAATAGATAATTAGTATGATAATAGATCAACCATCTAATAGATAATGATAGGATAATGTAGGTAAAGTAATTTCATAAACCATCCCCCAGTTATCACCATAAATAGGTTTTATAGGACGGTATATGAATGATAGGTATATATATTATTACACATATATTAATAGATAATAACACATGGTAAATTAATGCATCCTGAGGTTTTGATCTCAAAAACTGTGGAGGGAAAAAACCTATCCAGTGGTGAATGGAGCGAGCTAGGGAGCGAGCGATGGGGGTATGAATATATTTCAGTTTTTTCACGGGGAGCCAGTTGGAGCTACGATAATATGACACATGATTCATATACATTTAAGATGCCCAGTGTGGTGTATCTCATTATTTTATTTTTCACAATTATGGTAACATTAAATGGGAACATCGTGGAATAGTAATAGGTAATATGGAATAGATTGTACGCTAATGATGGGATATTGGTGGAGATTTTATGGAAGATGAATAGGAATATAATGGAGTTGCACTTATGCCCATTTGATACCCCGAAACAACGAAACAGGATACTCACGGAATATTAACACAATATTAACGAGATATAAATGCAACACTAACACATCCCGGATCTTATCCCACAAGAAAAAAAGGTGATATGAATGGGATTCAATAGCTATGTTCATTTATTGGAGGATGGAGGATGGCAGAGGGCTGAGAGCGGAATGGGATATCATCAATAGAAATTTAGAATATAACTGGCATGGGACAATTAAACACTGGTTGGTGGTGACTGGAACCATGGATTTTTTATGACTTTCCAGAAACAGTTGGGAACGACTCATCATCCCAACTGACGAACTCACTCCATCATTTTTCAGAGGGGTTGGTAGGTATACCACCAACCAGAACATGAAATCCCCATTCATAATCCCTATAAAATCCCTATACAATCACATATTCCCATTATTCCCTATAGTCCCTAGCTGGGCATCCCAGAAAACAATGGGATTCAATGAAGTTTTTCATGGGATATTTTCATGGGATTTTTTCATGGGAGAATCCCAATGGATAACACATTTTGTGTTGGTGAGCCAACGGGCCAACCCCTTTACCGGTTTTACCGTAAAGATAGGAATGCGAAACGCAAGAGATGAGGCGAAAAAAACAAGCAAAATAGAGAGGTACCCTCCAGTAAAGTATTATAGCTGCGGAAATTGCTGATCTTGTTGATTTTCCAGTTCGCAAAGTGATAGTTTACCATAGATTTGATTTAATCATTTTAATCATCAAACATTTGACCATAATTAACTACGATATTTGATCATCTTTGACTAGGAAAGGGGAGGTGGAACCGAAAAATCTGGGGAGCCGGCTGGGTTGACCGGCTCGATGAGAGGGATGTTGCCCTGGGGAATGCCATTCTTTACCAATGATGTTCCTAGTTGGTGGTTTGGAACATGAATTGTATTTGTCCATATATTGGGAACAATAATCCCATTTGACTAATATGTTTCACAGGGGTTGAAACCACCAACCAGTTTTCGAATGAACATGAGTACGCTCACTGTCAGTTGATAGTAAAAAAAACACTGGAAAAGCCCATGACCATGTTCAGCAAGGAGCTCGAACAGCACTTGGAAAAGATGCTGGCCACCTATTTGCTCAACAAGGACTGCTGCGAGAGTTGCCCTCAGTTTGAGGCTATGGAAGCCATGGACGACTTTAACGTTAGATGTCCATATTCCAGTTTGCAAACTGTTCAACTACCAGATGTTATTGTGTTTTCACATGTTTTTACCACATCTGTGATGTGAATCCAATATATATCCGGTGAATCAGGCAAAAAAAAACAGCAGCTACCAATATATATATATATCCGGTGAATCCAATATATATCCAATCTCTATCAGCTGCACTTTTTTCGCAGGAGAAGTTAGAATACAACTTGCAGGTTCTCTCGGAGAGGAACAAGGAACACACCGCCATTCAGTCCTCCTACAAGAACCGTCTGAATCGACTTAGGGAGACCTTGAACATGTTGATGAGCCGTTACAACACCTTGGATCAGCCGCCCGGTGAAGGAAATATGTAGATAATTTAAGGTGAAGTCACAACGGGGGAGTTTTGACGAAACTAGTATTCGTGGGGCTTTTAAACCCCAGTTATAAATGGGATAAGTAGGGTTAATCCACTTATAACTGGGGTTATAACCCACTTACTAAGTGAGATGAGCCATCAAGTAACTTCTAGCCTTGATTTGGGATGATTTGGGTTTTTCCCGAAATCCACCAAAAATGGCATCTTCATTCCGGGAATCTCAAGACGATGGTGTCCCTTTGTTCAACAGCCAAGGAAGTACAAGACGCACAACCACGAGCTGACCGAAGAGTACAAACGGGTCACCAAGCAGTTCAAGGATTTACAGGTTCGCCTTGCAGGGCCGTAGTTTCCACCGTTTTTTTTTTACAGACCTTGGTGGATGTGGGATATCACCAAGTGACTTCATTCCAAGGTCAGGGCTGGTTCATACCCTCTGGTAAACCTACAAAAAGCTATTGAAAATTGCCATTTATAGTGGATTTTCCCATTAAAAATAGTGATTTTCCATTGCTATGTTAGTTAACCAGGGGGTACCTGACTTCACATTCTGATAGCTTCAAAGCACCTACCCTCCAGTCAACTAACAGTTTGCCATGGAAAATGAACCATTTATAGGTGGTTTACCTGTTAAAATTCTGATTTTTCCCATAGCTATGTCGAATTACCAGAGGGTGTCAGATACCAATGTTATGCGGCTGACATCAGCCATAGCCCTCATGATCTCCGCGTTTGTGGCTCAACTCTCCCCGTTTTAAGAGCCCCTCAGTTATGTTTGTTGGTTGAGAGAATCCCATCAAGTATAGTACAGTAAGTAGTTCAATATATCATGATTTATCAGAAACCATAGTTGATTCACCTGGCAGCCTGGTGAACCTTTAACCCAATTGTAGATATATCACGGAATAAGTTGCTGTAAACGGTAGGTATATCTACAATAAATCACGGGCGGTATATCTACCATTAAGCACACAACAACCAGAAACCATAATTCTATAATTCACCTAAGTCAAAAAAACACAGAAAAAATATATACCAACCATAAGCCATAGTCAATCCTAGTTATTTATACATATATAATATAATATAATATAATATAATATGATATAATATAATATAATATAATATGATATAATATAATGTAATATAATACAATATAATGTAATATAATATAATATAATATAATAGACTATAATATAATATAATATAATATAATATATATATATAGAGATACATATATATATATGTTAACTTGGCTAACCCGCTCCATCCCTCCCAGCCAGGAAAAGTTTCAGCACTTCGAGCAGGCGGACGAGAAGAAGTTCCGGGAGGTTTGGGAGATGAACGAAGCCGAAGTGCGCGGCTTGATGACCAAAGTGCTAGAGGCGAAACGGGTTCGATGTGATTGAACGATGCGACGATGCGTTTGAACGAAACGGGGATGGGAAGGGATCATGAAGAGATCCAAAAGGGAATTGAAGAGGAATTTCATGGGATATTTCATGGGATATTTCATACATATTTCATAAATATTCCATGGTTTTCATGGGCATGTACTCCGGTTCCATGGGAATTTCCATGGTTTTCATGGCTGGTTGGGGATCACCAGGAGTTAAGCCCTTTCACAATGGGATTACCCTCTGGTAAACGTTTACATAGCTATGGAAAATCACCATGTTTAATGGGTAAATTAACTATAAATAACCATTTTTCACGATAGTTATATAATTATAGTGATAATAGTTATATATAGCTATAATAGTTATAATTGTAATTTCAATATTTTAATATAGCCATATTAGTTAACTATAATTTAAACAATTCTCGCTGGGGCAAATTATAGTGATCGCGCTGCGACCCTCACTGGAAGAATGGTTGGGATTAAACTGGAATTATCCCAATATAGCCCTTACTTCAGGTTAGTGAATAATTACCCCTGGGCAAACTAACATAGATGTGGAAAACCCATGGTTGATTTTGCCCAGGGGTGCAATTTGCCCAGATTTACAACTATAACTGCACCCACAATGTTTGTTTACAATGAATATTGTGGGATATGAACAGTAGATCCCATAGGGTATAAATGTACATCCGCATACTGTATTAGACGGTATTGTTATATCGAATATTGGGATTAATTCTCAATGGGTACATAGTTGGCGCTAATTTTGTGAAAAAATGTGGATATCACTGCGTTGAATTCAATGGATTCAGTTACTGAAACTGACTGGTCACTTGAGCTATCCGACTATCCCCCTCCAACTCTCCAACCTGGTGTCAGGCAGATCGGCTCCTGCACGAACAACAGCTGGGCCACGAATGGGTCCCTCCCAAGGAGGAATTGCTGCAGCAGGAACTGGACACCTTTTCCGAGAGTGGCACCACCACTGGGAAGAGCACCGCCCTGGAGTCTGCTGACATGGGACAGTCCGACTCCGGCAAGTTCTCAGCAACCAAGGTCTTTGAGTCGAAATGGTAAAAATCTGGTACCCTCTGGTAAACGTTTACATAACTATGGAAAATCACAATTTTTAATGGGAAAACTCACTATAAATGGCCATGTTCAATAGTTCTTTTGTAGGTTTACCAGAGGGTAAACGACCAGTTAAAACTATGGAAAATCATGGAAAATCACCATCTTTGATTTCGGTCAATCAAGGAACTAACTGGGCCATGGCTTCAATAGCTATGTTAAATTAAGAGAGGGGATGGGGTTGGTGAAAATGTGATCGTAATCCCATCCCCATAGTATTAGATACCCCCTAAATGGTCCCAAATATGTGTAAATCCTCTACTAAGCTATGGTTTCCGGGGGGTGTTGAATAGGAAAGGGGACAGAGATTCATCTACCTGGTTGATTGGAACTCATGACATCACCTATGTTAATTTCCAAATATCATCAAAGATCAACATGCTTCCTCTTTAAGACAAAAAAATCAGGCCGGGTTTTTTAGATCTTCCGCCAGGTGAAAAAGGTCCTGGATCTGATCAAGGATGAGACTCAGTTTCTGCTGGATATGAAGGTCCGCGATCAGCTTGCAGAACTTCCACCGGAGCAGCGTGATGTGCTGCAGATCGATGCCTTGCTCCGTTACATCGGTGTCCTGGATGGAAATCCCTTCATGGAATTCTGTTGTGAAACAAGTCAAAGAAGGCCGAATGGAAATCAACCAATAAATTGCTGGATATATTCATCTAGATTTTGTATTATACATATATATATATATTTATTTATTTATTATTTTTATTTATTTATGTGTATATATATATATATGTATATATATATATATGTGTGTGTGTGTGTGTCTCTCATTTTGATTGTCTCATGATATGTCCAAGTTGCGCAAATTTTCACCAAGGAGTGGAGGGTCAGCAGGACGTGGATCTCTTGGTGCAGGTCTTCTACAACGGGCAGGAGGAAGATGACGAGGCTTTGATGGTGGAGCCAGATGACGTGCTGCAGCATCTGAAGAACTTTATCCAGGTGGGGCACCCATGGTGGGGCACCCATGGGCACCGGTGATGGGCTGATATTTCGCTGGTTGTGGGAAATCAGATGGAACATCTGTTTTTAGTTGGCTATTTGGTGGTTGGGGAGCATTCTATTCTATTCCCATGAAATTACAGGAAATTACATGAAATCCCTATTTGTTGATGCTTAAAACCTCCCATTTTTTGGATCCTTTGTCAAAAATCAGGAGAAGGAGAACGCCCGCATCGCCGACGTTGCCCCGGACAAGAAGAAGAAGAAGGCCCGCACGCAGCAGCTGGGCTCGGAGAGTGAGGCGGACCGTAAGGCGCGCCGCCGCCGCGAGGAACCTCGGAGAGCACACGGGTTGCTGGGTAGGCTGGGGTACCCTGGTCCTCGGGGGATGGAAACCGTGTGGCCCATAGATGAGAAACATGGATAAACATGATGATTTACCAGTGTTAATGGGCTTGAAACATGTTGAAACCAGAAGTCAATTAGATTGAGGATGTATTAGTGATAGTAGCAGAAGGCTCGAACTTGCTACTTTTTTTCTGATTTTTGTTTGGTGAGGTACCCTACAAAGACTGCGAAAATATGTTTGAACATGTGTATGAGTTTCTTGCTACCCTCTGGTAATTTAACATAGCTATTGAAAATCACCATTTATAGTGAATTTTCCCATGAATAGCATGGTGATTTTCCATAGCTATGTTAGTTTACCAGAGGGTAGTTTTGCTCTGGTGTTTCTGACTTTCCTCCATTTTGCCAGTCATATCCATTTTAAAGAACCTGTGGCTCGAATCGGTGGCCATTTCCGGAACCTAGGGCATTTATGGCCCAAAATATGCTACAGTACCTCCATTTTAGGATCCATTTTTTAGACATTACCATCTGGTTATGACTAACAGTTCGCCATGGAAAATCACCATTTTTAAGAACGGTAAACCATCTATTTCGATTAGGGCCATGGCTTCCATGGCAAACTGCAACAAATAACCAGAGGGTATATCTCTAACCACCACCAACTAGTAATTATTATTAACCATCATGAACCATATAATGACCATCATCATTAACCATTATTTACAGTATATTAACAACATATAGTGTATTTTCCCATGTGTTTTCCCATGATTTTCCTATGATTTGAATGATTACCAGAGGATATATCCCATCACCATGTTCTAGGAACGCAAGTTCTGGGAACGCATGGGCCACGTGATCCCCGACATGAACTTCCGCGTGTGGAAAGCCCTGGACCTCTTCCTGAAGCGCTACTACGAGCCTGGTTGGTGGTTTGGAGCATTTTTTATCTTTCCATTCAGTTGGGAATTTCATAATCCCAACTGACTAATAAATAGTTTGTTTAGTAGAAATCAAAACATGTGTGTAAAAGATATTTTTTCCATATATACTGGGAACATTGGGAATTCATATATTCTTCCCATCACAGAGGGGCCCGGTCTAGGGCCCGGTCGTTTTCGTCGTTTTAAAACCGTGGTGTCTTCGTTCGCAGGAGCTGCTGCAGCGTCGCAGCAAGAGCATCGACTCCGCGGTGGCCATGCAGAAGCAGAACGAAGAGCTGAAGGCCTTGTTGGATCAATACCTGGGATCCAAGGTACCTGGGATCCGAATTCGAAGATGTACCCGGCCTGGTAATGGGAAAAGCATAGGAAAACCATAGGAAAATGGAGGTTTACCCTTTGGTAAACGTTTACAAAAAACTGATGGGAAAATCACCATTTTTAATGGGTAAATTCACTATAAATGTCCATTTTCAATAGCTTTTTGTATGTTTACCAGAGGGTAGACTTGGTCAAGCAGGATTGGTTTGCACGGGAAGTTTTTGGCAGCTTTAAGCCCCAGTTTTTTTGGTTTCCTGTAATCGTTCCCTTAAACCAATCCATTGAGTTGGAAAAGATGTACCATAGAAAGAACCATGGAAGATGTACCCTCTGGTAAACATACAAAAAACTGATGGGAAAATCACCATGCTATGAAAATGGGTAAATTCACTATTTCGACTGGTCCATTTTCAATAGCAACCTGTTAGTTTACCAGAGGGTAGACTTGGTCAAGCAGGATTGGTTTGGAAAATGTGCAGGTTTAAGCCCCATATTTTTTGGGAAAATCTATGGTTTCCGGTTACATTTTTCCCTTAAACTCCTTAAACCAATCCATTGAGTTGGGTAGTTGGGTGGTTTCAGAGATGGAAAAGTATGGGAAAGCTTGGAACTATAGTTAATCTACACTATAACTTTGATAAATATAATTAGTTACCCTCTGGTAAACGAATAGTAATGGAAAATCACCATCTTTAAGTTCGGTAAAACCGTAAAACATCTATAAATGGGCCATGTTCCATAGCAAACTGTTACCTGGGATCCAAGGTCACTGGATTCTGGTGGATTTTTAGCCAGGGACCCCCTGGCTGATGGAAAAAAAAATCCCATAAGCCTCTACTACGCCCATTTCAGAAACCCCAGTAGAAGCTTATGGGAATAGGGATACCCTCTGGTAAACTAACAGTGTGCTATTGAAAATGGCCCAGTCGAAATAGTGGAGTTACCCATTTTCATAGCATGGTGATTTTCCATAGTTACGTAAACGTTTACCAGACGGTACCATCATTGGAGGTCCCTATGTATAAATTCCATCACTGGATGGATGACTGGGAATGGTAGACATACCACCTATAAAAATGGTGATTTGGAGGATGGTTTATGATTGTTTTACCCACATTAGACTTTTTAGTTGGGTGTTTTTTTTTCCAGATGTATAAGTCCTATCATAATCTATCCAATATATGGATATAATAATGATACAATAGGTTGTCTTACCAGTGATGAGTTTGTAGGTTCAAATATGTTTAATGTTCAAGATGACTGGCACGATCATGCCAACTCATATTTCAAAAAACTGGGGAAAAGCAGCAGTTGAGATAGGTAAATCAACTATAAATCAACTATAAATCAACTCTGAATCAACTCTTAATGGGCCATTTTCCATCTTTGGACAATGTCCCACGTCCCACTTAGGTCAACGAAGAGCTTCAGGTGCCACCCACCCATGTCATCACCGTGGTCTCTCAGCCCTGAATGCCTTGCCGGGCCGCAACGGAACGTTTCACCCAGAATTCATCCTGAAGCGCATGGAAGCTGTCGCAAAAAGATGTTGAACGTTGAACCCAGATGAGCCTTTAAAATAAAGGAGGTTATACTGCCTAATCTGGGTTATACTCCATTTATTTAAATAACGTATAACCTCTGTTTTTTAAAGGGGAAATATAGGAGGTTATACTACCTAATCGATGATTGGCTCAGATGAACTTGTAGTGGATTGTCATGAATACCCTCTGGTTATTTAACATAGCTATTGGATGCTACTGGAAATGGCCCATTTATAGATGATTTATGTTTATTTACCTACTGAAGATATTGATTTTCAATGGCTACGTTAAATGACTCACTGGTGCTTAGTAGGGAATCGATGGGAATGGGGGTTGCTGGGATGATTATTATTAGTGATTATGGATCATTCCCTCATTCCCTGCTAAGCACCAGTAAGATGATCAAAGGGTAAATTCAGAATTCCTCAAGTGTTCTCAGCCGATTGAGGGAACACCAGCCGGACGGTTTCGCTTGAGGAATCTTCTGCTACAACCAGAAAAAATAAGTGGCGCGTTTGCAGGGTATCTAAGGTTGGCCATGTTAAACTCCATTGAATCCCATTCTGGTTGGTCATTTCAAACATGTTTTTTTTCCATTTCATATATGGGATGTCATCCCAACCCCATTGACGAACTCCATCATGTTTCAAGATGGTTACAACCACCAACCAGCCTTAAATCCCATTGAAGCCAATTAAATCCCATTGAAACCAATTAAATCCCATTGAAGCCAATTAAATTTCATTGAAGCCAATTAAATTCCATTTTCCAAGCTGTATCCCCTTAAATCATACCCCAATCCATTGGAACATCATCGCTGCCCCAGGTTCTGAGCCCCGCAGAGGAGAGGAAGAGCTTAAGAACTTTGGGCTATGCGACTATGCTAAGCTCGATCTTAGTCAGAAAACATACCCATCTATCTATCTATCTATCTATCTATCCATCTATCTATATATATATGCATATGTGTATATATATATAACCATTTCTAACCATCTCCAATCTATTTTTGTGATGTCTAAGGAATGTTGATTCATTGTGTTTCATTTGTAGCATGAGCATGCATGAGTATTAATTATAATTACCCTTTACATTGAAGATCATGGAGGTTGTTCACAGATCGCATGTGAGGAAAACGTTCCAATGGTTGAAATGTCGTTCAAATATCATGCAGCCCCACCGCTAGCGAGCCACAATTCGCAACTGCCGTGGCGAACAACTCACGTGGACGAAAAAGCGGGCAGCGGGCATGGCTTAGTTTCCCATGAAAGGGGACGGTCATCAAACTATGAAAGGATATCAAAAGGGATTTTTATGATGTTTTACTGGTCGGTGGTTTCAAACATGGCTTTTATTTTCCATTTCATATATATATATATGGGATGTCATCCCAACCCTATTGACGAAGTCCATCATTTTTCAAGATGGGCACATTGCACACCAACCAGGGATTTTTTATGATGTTTTATGTGTCCAGGAATCCAGTCCATGATATACCCTCTGGTAAACATACAAAAAACTATGGAAAATCACCATGTTCAATGGGTAAATCCACTATTTCTACTGGGCCAATAGCTATGCTATGACATAACCAGAGGGTAATGGTGGGACGACCAGGACCTACCTGGTTTGGGGTTGCGAACTTTGCCATACCCGGCCTGGTAAACTAACAGTTTAATATGGAAAATCATGGAAAATCACCATCCTTGATAGGTCAATCAACTAATATCAACTATAAATATCAAACATCAACTATAAATGGGCCATGTTTAAATAGCTATGTGAAATTACCAGAGGGTATATAATGGTTTTTTTACAAACCAATATGAAGTGATTGTTTACAAACCAATGATGGATTGTTTCTTTTCCATGGCTCACTGAAGCTTGCCCAGAAAATAGATCATATGTGAAGTTTTGCACGTTTGGAATGGACGGATGAACATTCAGAAGCCACAACTGGTTATTTAGCTCTAAAAAGAAGATCATTTGGGTGTCTAAAAACTCAAATGTCCCAAGTTGCCAAAGCTTGCGGAAAGTGTTTGATTTTTTTCGTGGGGGGGGGGGGCAGGGCGGTGCAAAAAATACACGCCCTTGTTCATGTGTGTTGTTTTTGTGTGATTAGTGCATTCGATTTTGTATGATTGCATCATGACTGCATCATGACTGCATCCTGACTGCATCCTGACAGCATCACCGCATTGATCTGTGTGGTTCAAACATTATGAGGAAGAAAACGGTGGTCAACGCAACTGACGCAGTTTTGCTCCAAACCACAGACAGCACGTTTACCTTCAGAAACTCAAAGCCGTTTCAGAGGACTTGATTTTTCAGCATTCCCAGACCGAACTCCTCATAAGAAGTCATGGGTTTGTCTGAAATCGATGGGCAAACCACTGGTTAAACCACTGGTCAATCAAAATTATCCATGTCATTTGACGGCCACAGCTACTAACCATTGTTGGACACACCCAACTATCATATTATTATATAAGGGTTTCCATAAATGGGGGTACCCTAAATCATCTATTGATAGATTGGATTTTCCCTCATAAACCATCATTTTTTCCGTCCAGCTATTGGGGGCACGCCCATTTTAGGAAACCTCCATATGGGGATGTGTCAAAACCTATGAAATTACCATATTTGGGGGAATAAACATCCATAAACCAGTTATTTTAAGGTACCATCCGGGTGCCAGGGTTTTGACTCATAGCCATATATGTGTGGTTATCTATCCCATGATATTTCCATGGTGTCGCCATTCTGGACCCGATGAGTTGTTCGGACCATCTGCAGTGTGAAAGCTGGCAGATCCTGAAACTGGCAACTGGTTAGTACCAGTTTCATATCCCCGTAATTGATGGTTCTTTCTAACATACAAAAAAAAGGTGCCCCAATTCGGAATCGCTAAGTTGGTGAACATGACTCCAATTTCACTATGGTTTATGGTAGATATATCTATACTATTCCTATATACCAACAAACATCACTGGGGGGGCACCACGTTGTACCCACATTGCATTTTAATCTGAATTCAGCGGCCGGAAGCATGAGTGATATCGAGTCGAACCCTTAGTGAGTTTCTCCCATTGCGTTCCGCATGTTCATAATTATTTACATGTACATATATATATTGCGACCTAATTGTATAAATATACATAATACAGTGTCACTTATATATATATATATATATATCATAGATGTAATTTTTCCATACGTCTATACATTATGTAATCTATACATGATGTAATCAGCTACAACCCTTTTTTAATTGCCGCCCTGCCGTGATTCCGATGCGACTCACTGAGGTTAGAGTGTCCCTGTGAGTGCGATGCACGGAGCCAGGAGTTTCGCTCAAGCTATGCATTGGGTGCACTGGGCGCCTCGGTTGCCATGGCATCCCTGGGGCCGCGGGCCGCATCATGGGTTTAGGGTCACGGGATGGGACGCCTAAATAGTGTTTACATCGAAAAAACGGATGGGAAAATCACCATGCGATGAAAATTAGAGTAAATCAACTATAATTAAATTTCGACTGGGCCATGGCGAAGCCAGTTCGCAAACTGTTGGTTTACCAGAGGGTAACCAATGGATGCATAGTCTAAATCCTTATTCACCGGCCATTCAATGGATTGGTTGAAGGAAACAAAAATGCAGGAGCCCCAGATTTCAATCAGAAAATCCCATCCGGTTTTCACATGTTTTCACCAGGTTTCGTGGTGCTCGTGGTCTTAGCCCTTTTTTCACTCCAAGCGGTGCCCAATCTCCACTACGGTATTCGGTGCTCCTGGGGGAACTGGTGCTCCTGGGATATATCTGGGTAAATTTCATCACGACCGAACCCTGTTCTCCCGAAACCCTGGAATCATGGTTAATAAGGGGAATCATCCCCTTTTATGGCCCAACTATTCAGGTGAGTGAAATATGATTTCATTTACCCAAAAATCCACGGGTTTTTACCATATCTTTATCCACCATATCCCCTATAAAATTTACCCAAAAAAACATGGGAGGACCACCGACCCAAATGATGACCTTTGATGACCTGGTGAAAAGATGGAGATTTCCCGGGCGAACCATGGGATTTACCCGGCCTGGGATTAGGATCTGAGGGATTTTAACCATGGATTTTTATGGTGGTTTTATGGTGATTTAATGGGATATATATATATATATATGTGGTTAATATACTGTTAATAATGGTTAATAATGATGGTTATTATATGGTTAATGATGGTTAATAGTAATTGCTGGTTGGTGGTGGTTAGAGATATACCCTCTGGTTATGACTAACAGTTAGCGAACTTGAAAATGGCCCAGTCGAAATAGTTGATTTACCCATCAATAGCATGGTGATTTTCCATAGTTATGTAACAGTTTACCAGGGGGTAATTAGGAAGATGAAGGCATATATTTGGATGAATTTGATGACCTCACGTCCTGAGGTCAACGGAATGATAGCTATATGGGTAATCATCACAATGGCCGAACCCTTCAAGGTTTTGCAGGATGGTGAATTGTTATAATTCAGCCAGCCATGTTATGTTATATTATATTATATTATATTATATTATATAACATAATATAATATAATATAATATAATTATAATATATATATATATATAATGAGCAGTTTCAAAAACCCTATTGACTTTTCCTGTTAACTCTCAAGTCTCTTTCGCGGCTACCCTAAAATGCGGCCTGTGTTTTGACTGGAGGTTGTTGAAGCTGGTCATACTGTGGATGGGCCAGCGAAATCCTGCACCACCAAAAGGATTGTTTTCCACCCTATAAATCATGGGATGTTTACCATCTACCAACTGGTGATTCGGATTTCGCTGGCCCATCCACAGTATGTATACCCTCTGGCAATCAAAAAATTGCACTAGCAAATCCATCAGCGTCCCATTGGGCCAATGGAGAAGCCCAAGTGAAAGGCAATTGGACTGGAGAAAATCATGAGAAAATCATGAGAAAATGATCAATAACCATCAACTATAACTATCATCAACTATAACTCTACTTTGATGATTTTTTTGAACTTTGAGACTATCATCAATCGTCTCAAACTTCATCAAACTTCGGCAAACTGTTCGTCCAATTTCGACAGTCAGATGTGGTGATTGGATCTCGGAGAGTCAGGTACAACACTGCAGGAAAATGGGCAGATGTCGACAACGTGCACTTCTGAGGATGGCTGGCTTGATGGGGATGGTTCATGGCCCCAATGGCCTCGTGAAAAAACGCTCGTACCATTGAAATATCCTATGAATCTAAATCCTATGGTTATGACTAACATAGCCATGGTTTGTTGATGGCCCATAGAAATAGATGATGTTCCCTTCTGAAAGCCTCCATTTATTTTGGGGATTTTCCATGGCTATGTTAGTCATAACCAGATGGTATATGAATCCTATGGATTCCTATGGCATAAATCTTCACTTTCTCTAAATACTCTAAATATAGTTCTTAGATTTTCAAGATTATCTTCATGTTCCCTCTCATTTTTTTTCCAAGTTCAGGGTTATCTTCATGTTCCCTTCCATGGATTGGTTTAAGGGAAAATCTGAACCGGAAACCGTGGATTTTCCCATTAAATATGGGGCTTAAACCAGTAAAATTGTCCCAAACAAACCAATCCAATGAATCCAAAATATTTCAATAAATCCCAATAAATCATCCATTTTTCATGGTGAATCCCAATTTTTCATGGTAAATCCTCGGATTTTTTCGATTTTTTTAAGCGGTCAACTCCCCTTGAGGTCTACACTGCGGGGCGCTACTTGATCGGCCCATGGAACACCTTCGTGTCGCCCGTTGTAAGTTCCAGCTGGGCTATGTGGCTGATTTCGTATGGTGAAATGATCCCCAAAAATCTGGGTATATAGTGGTGTGTATATATATATACCCTCTGGTTATTTAACATAGCCATGGAAAATCCCTTATAAATGGAGGCTTTCATGGGAAAATCATCTATAAATGGGCCATCTATACCATGGCTATGTTAAATAACCAGAGGGTATATATAGTGGTGTATATGTGTATATATATATGGGTAAATTAACCATAAATCTGGGTAAATTATAACCATAAATCTGGGTAAATTATAACCATAAATCTGGGTAAATTATAACCATAAATCTGGGTAAATTATAACCATAAATTTTGGTAAATTATAACCATAAATATGGGTAAATTATAAACCATAAATCTGGGTAAATTATAATCATTAATGATAATCATATATAATCATTGTTAATCAGCTATGGATTATCATCATATAATGATTATATGTGATTATCATTGATTAATGATTATATATGTGATTACAAATGTGTTTATTGATCATTCATGATTATCACCATCAGCTGATGATAATAATGTCAATTCATCACCATTAATCTGGGTAAATTTCATCACGACCGAACCCTGTTCTCCCGAAGCCTGGAATAATGGTTAGTAAGGGGAATTATCCCCAAATGGCCGAACTATTCAGGTTAGTGAAATATTATTTCATTTACCCAAAAATCCATGTTTTTTTTCTTGTTTTTAGTATTTTGTGGGGCTTGAAGAGATTTTTGGGGTAATTTTGGGGATCTATTTGGATGAATTATAATGACCTCCATGCGACGTCACTGGAGTGCTGAGAACTTGTTAACTGTTTTCAGGTTCTTACCCTCTGGTAATGGGATATAGAATACTTATGGGATATACCCTCTTGTTATTTAACATAGCTATTGAAACTGGCCATAGAAATAGTTGATGTTCCCATTGATAGCATGGTGATGTTCGATCGTTTTTTGTATGTTTACCAGGCCGGGTAACTGTTTTCAGGTTGGTGAATTCTTTTTGTTCAGCCAGAAGTAGTGGAATCTCTGGGTGTCGCTTGCTTTAATGGGGAAATGGTGGATGATTTTTGGGACCCATGGGCAGGATGGACCTCCATACAATCAACCGGAGGATTTAGGAGTGATTTTCAGACAAAGCCATATTTGGCACCCTGGTGTTTCATCAACAAAGTTGTGTTTTTTGTCTCACGGGGATTTCGGGGGTAGCCTCTATAGACTCGCAACCTCCGCGGTTCAACTTGGATCAACTTGGTGCCGGGCATGATTGTTGGTTCAGAATCAGATAGTCCCATGAATTTCTCCATAACATTCGCGGACACAACGAGGCTTTTTCCTTCTGTCGTGCAGAATGTGGAGTTTTCAAACACGTGGCTCTCTCAGTTTTCGGGATACGATTGAGGAATTATGGTTGATTGGTCATTATTATAGGGGCTATTAACCTAAGTGTTTTATTTGGGGACAATGACACAACCCATAATTAGTGGGAGAACTATTACCAAGCAGTACAATGGAATGGGATAGGTATATTATGCATGGCTTATGTGTATCCGATTTGTAGCTGAGACGTCCAATCCACATCCGCATTCTTGCCGGGGAGAATGGGATGATATCATCCAAGTCAGTAGATCAGTTTCGTATTGAAACCCAGCGTTTTCCTTGGGGATCACACATTTTCAGAAAACCCATAAATAAATGGATTCATCAATGGATTATCATGTTTATATCATATTCTTTATCCACCATATCCCCTTTTTTGAATCCATATTATCTCAATATAATCCCATATCTCAGCATATCAAGATCCCTGGGGATTGATGATGATAATGGGGGTTATACTATGCGATACTATATATATATACATTGTATCAATATACATATAGTATTACATATATATATATATATATTATATATATATATGATCTTTTATTGCCTCATATCATCTCATATGAGAAGATAACATATTGTCACCTTCGGTCACCGGTCAGCGGTCAGCGGTGCCAGGTTTGGCCTCGCTGCCAGCGGTCACCGGTACCCAGCGCTGCACACCAGGCACCTCTGACATGATGGTCATGTGAATATCATGGGAAATCATGGGAAAATCATAGGAAAATTATGATTAATAAGGATCAATAAGGATTAATATGGTGATTTTCCATAGCTATGTTAGTTGACCAGAGTAAAATATGGGAAAATACACTATAAATCATGGGGAAAAAAAAAACATAGGAAAATCATGGGAAAAGCATGGGAAAATACACTATAAATGGATGAATTATCCATTCAAAACCATTATTTAGTCATTAATGTGGGTGAATCAATGTCATTTTTACTTCCATGACTGGGAATGGTAGACATACCACCTATAAAAATGGTGATTCGAGGGATGGTTTATTATTGTTTTACCCACATTAATAAGGATCAATAAGGATTAATATATATATAATATGGTGAAGAAGGAAACATATGTGGGTGGGTCAAAACCTGTTTAAAACCTTTTATGATCAATTTTAGTGGCATAAACATGAAAATACACACCAGCTATTTTTTTGGCTTC
>Ga0126342_10006986_pt1 | contig 20113 bp, 14 predicted proteins | sample Cyp1metagenome_FD_92528 | JGI IMG/M metagenome (GOLD analysis project Ga0126342, IMG submission 92528) | Coral microbial communities from Lord Howe Island, Old Settlement Bay, Australia - Cyphastrea 1 metagenome | ecosystem: Host-associated > Invertebrates > Cnidaria > Coral ...
GTATAAATTTGTGGAATCATATGCTTGTCAAAGGTCACTGGAAGGGGCAAGGGGCCGAAAGTGCGAACACACACATTGTGGAGCAAATTAAGCGACCTATATAGATTGCATATATATATATATTTATTTATTTATTTAATTATAAATTGTTTGCGAGAATTCTGCAGGTTCCAAACTTGGTTTTCGGATGCTTAGGAACAAATTTCATTTGATGGCTACTGCATATAGTGACCTCAAATGAGCAATTGATACAATGGTTGAAATCCGCGAAAGGCTCAGCAAAATTAAGTTGTGATGACCTTATTTCAAGATTAGGATATGTTGTCATGATACACTTTGTCAAAATGTGTTGGGACTCCAAAGAATTTGTGTGTGGCATTTGCCCCAGCGAGGTCCGTTTGTATTACTCTCAGATCACTGCGGGACTCTACCTTGCCACCATGGTGTTGGTTTGGGGCCTCAGTCACTGAAGTCTGGGTAAGCCTTGGTGCCTTTTTTTTTCCCCAAGGAATGTGGAATCTGGGAAATGCAGCAGGACAGGAAAACAACAACAACAACAACAACAAGGAATTGTCATTATCATCAGCACCATCCTCATTTCCCTCCTCCTCATCCTCATCCTTGTAATCACATATAATCATCAATTATTAATACTGAAAGGGACGCAACCAGACCATAGCAACTGCAAAGACATCAGGTTCATATAGTTCTCAATTTAAGAGCTGGTAAGATCATCGAAGTGGATGATCCACCTCAAATTGAGTGGCATGTTGATTTCTTGGGTAATCCTTCCCCTTAATATCAAACTATTTTTTTTGTTTAACATGACCCGTAGAAACATTGCTTTAGTATTGGATGTCTTCATTGTGGAGTCCCTTATTGGGGGCACTTGAGATGAACATGGGAATATGAGCTGCAATTCATGACAGATGGATTCTCTTTGTACAGCGAGTAGTTGTCGGCACCCGCTTGGTATTCAAGGTTCACTGAGAATTTCGTGCTGGGTTTCGATTTGCCATCACTTGTGTCTGTGCATTTGAAAGATACATGAACCGCCTAGAAGTACCTCGGTTCCCTGCAGTTCTCTTCATTTGACCTATATATTTTTTGCTGGTCGAATGCCTCATTTTTACAGCTTCAAACCCCGATTCTTGTGCCTTAAATTTCTTGAATTTAAGATGGAACCCACAATCTAGGGGTCTCAGAGTCTCAGTTGGACATTTTTTCTGTTGGGTATTGCCAGGGTTTCAAACCGGTTACCCCGAGAACTATCATTGCGCTTGGTTGCACCGTGCTTTGTTTTGGGACCCAGTTTGAAACCATGAATAGGGATATTTGACATACTGAGGAGAATAAGATAATGATGGGATGATATGATGGAATAACATAGTGGAATAGTATAGTGGGAGAATAAAAGGGATACCCTCTGGTAATTTAACATAGCTATTGAAAATGGCTATTTATAGTGGATTTTCCCATCAAAAAGTGGAATAGTATAGTGGGAGAATAAAAGGGATAATAATGAGATAATGGGTGGGTATAGAGCCAATCATTGATTGGGAAAAAACCCTCTGGTATCAAGATAGTGAGGAAACTTTAATGGGTTTCAATAGGAACGAGACCCCATTCCTGCTGTTTCAAATGTTTACGTTTCCAGCAAAAGATGCGTGCTGGTCTGATACTAATTTTGTTCTTTTCCTCAAACATCCTATGTTGACCGCCGTGGTAAGGAAATTGACCAACACAAACAAGGAAGGCAAATCAATCATACTTCGGAATGCAGATAGAACAGCTGCGAGAAGTGAGTAGAAGTCATGGTCCCTTACACCACCAACCCCCATAGAAGAGTAATACATCATTATTTTGGATGATCCGACCCCCTTGATATTGGACCCTACAAAAGCTGGGTTTGTGGGATGATTGTTCATGATTATCATGGGAAGGGATTGTTCGGAGGATCCTACCACTCAGAGACTGCTTCAAGTAATCATCATCGCCCAGTAGTTGGTTGTCCCAACTACCCAACTGCTCCAATTTCCCTATGGTTTCTGGTCTCTAGCCAGTTATTTTTTCGGGTGATCTCCAAGGCATGACCAGTGCCTGACCAGTCACGAATAACAAACCCAGACCGAGGGAAATCACCGGCAACAGGGGCGATTTGTTCTGCCGGAATGATATCTCCATTTGCCCAGATTCATTTCATATATAACATAATGCAACATATCTTGTTGTTTTCAGCCATGGCTTTACTTTTGATTCCTGCATACAATCAGTTTGTCACATGTTTGACACGAAACCTCCAGACTCCACTAACATCTCTCGCCTGCATTCAACGCAGTCGTTCGGCTCAGTTTCCACCTCGACAAGGGCGCAGCCGGCAAAGCTTGGTGGCCCTGAACAAAAGAGGTCGATGTCTCAAAGTGATGCTGGCGGTTATGTAGAGCCAAGTCGTGGCTCAGATTTAATCGATCTGTCTGTACAATGCCTGAATGGTGATGGATGCATGTTGAAGCTCAGTGGTTCCTGCACTGGTTTGGAAGTGTACCGAATGGTTTCAAAGCAGCTTCCGCAGAAAAAAGGTGCACAAATCACCTACATCACCTGGACTTATCTCTGATACTACACAAAGAATTGCATGCACAAGGCATCATCGGCAAGGCTGCAACACTCTCGTGCACTTCTGTTCCAACAGATCTCTATGCTGCGTGGTGTACTGTCCAAGGTTTGCCAGTCTCTCAGGGAGAGCTTGCACTAGCGGGAGTGACGCAGATACAAGGTTCCAATTTCATCAAGTATTTGCACCATCTCCCAGAAAGCCTTGCGAGTTTAACCAGAGCCTGAAAGGAGTGACCCTGCCAAGCAGTCTTCAGACCTTGAATTTTGGCAAAGAGTTTAACCAGAGCCTGGAAGGAGTGACGATGCCAAGCAGTCTTCAGACCTTAACTTTTGGCGATTGGTTTGACAAGAGCCTGGAAGGAGTGACCTTGCCAAGCAGTCTTAAGACCTTGACATTTGGCGATGCATTTGACCAGAGCCTGGAAGGAGTGGCCTTGCCAAGCAGTCTTCAGACCTTGACATTTGGCGACGCATTTGACCAGAGCCTGGAAGGAGTGACCTTGCCAAGCAGTCTTCAGACCTTGGCCTTTGGCTCTCAGTTTGACCAGAGCCGGGAACGAGTGACCTTGCCAAGCAGTCTCAAAAGCTTTAGCCAGCGTTCGGTGTTGGTGAGCAGCACGTGATCTGTTTTTGAAGGAGATGTGAGGATTTATTTGTGATATTCTGAGGATTTTGCTCGTTGAGTTGCGTATGCCCGTTGCTGGTCCAAAACATGGAATGAATCGGGGTCAGACTTGTGGCAGAGAAGGATGGTATACCATGGTCAGAAAATGTCAGAAAGTCGCGCGGATTGGGGCTAGTTCGTTTTGAGGTAAAGCCAAAAAATAATATCCCCATTGGCCCATTTGGGGTTCCTTGTTGGTTATACAGCGATGCTTACAACGACCCGCATTTATGGCTGGCAGGGATCGTAAACACGTTGGGGGCCATACCACATCAACCAGAACGGACCAGATACCATGGGGCCATGGGAGCCCACTTCCCTGGGCTCGTATCCAATAGCTAATATGGTAAAAACAAAAGAAACTTATCTGGATGGATTACAGCCACCAACTTAGATGTTTAGGCTAGGCTGCTTGGGATTAGATGGGTTTACCTTACCGTACAACGTACACTACATTTTTTTTTGCACAGGATCTAAAAGCCACTAAGTTATTAATACGTACTTGTTAGTCAGTCTATCCATGACTAGCCTATTCTTACTATATTAATATAACATAATTATAGAATGTACGCACGAGGTTTTTATTCGCTTGGGGCTCCAAATGGCCGCTTCTTGTGGCCCCCTGATTTGCTCAACCACCAAGCAGTCTCCGGTGCTTCATCAGCTCAAAAACCATCTGCCGACTGGGATCCCGCGCGAGCGTTGTGCATTTTTGTTGTATTCCAGTTTCTGGGAGGACATGTGTTTTATGTGGTTTTGCAATAGACTTGATGTAGATTCATGGGTGGCCTTTCTTCCATATCTACGTTTTTTCTACGTGAAAATTTATTGGAGAGCAACTGTTCCACTCGGACATCGCAATGGAACATTTCAATGCCCATATATGGATATATATGGTGGATTTCCCAGCCAGCCATGTTTGATTACGGAGGGTAACCATTATTCAGAACTATTCACTATGATCAGCCATTAATCCCTTCCCCCTAATACTAATCCTCCCCAAATAATAAGCACCTTAGGTAGTTTTTATTATTAGGGGGGTATTTATTATTAGGGAACCTTATTAATAAATTGAACCCCTTAATTAAAAAAAACACTTTTTGTTTCGATTTCAAAATCAATTAAATTTCCCTATATAACGCAGTTAAAGTATTGCCAAAAATTGGATTTCGAAGCGGACCCTATTAATAAATTGAAACCCTTCATTAAAAAAGAAAAACTATTTCTTTCGATTTCAAAATCAATTAAATTTCCTTATATAAAGCAATCAAAATATTGCCAAAAATTGGATTTCGAAGCGGACCTTATTGATAAATTGAAACCCTTAATAAAAAAGACAATTTTTTTCGATTTCAAAATCAATTAAATTTCTTTATATAACGCAATTAAAAATTGCCAAAAATTGGATTTCGAAGCGGACCCTATCAATAAATTGAAACCCTTAATAAAAAAACTAAATTTTCACGGACCCTAATAATAACACCCCGGGGTTAACTAGTGTTTATTATTAGGGGGCGAAACCCACAAATGGTAGCTTATTTTTAGATTGTTTTCTAAAGGGGATCAATTAAAAGTCAAATTGGCCAACCTGAAATTTTCCAAAATTAGAGATGGACCCTAGTTTTTATTATTTGGGGGGGTTAGTAATAGGGGAAGGGATTACTAACTGATCACTGTTGACCATTGAGAGTCAACCATTATCAACCATAGTTATTAGTTATTAGCCATTGTTAACTAGGATTAGCTACATTTAGCTACCACCATTAACCCACCATCAACCATAATTCAACTAGGTTTATTAGTTATTCACCACCAGAAAAACCACCAGAAAAACCCACCATCCCCAGGCAGCACTGCTGCTTTGCATCACCTTGGGCCTTGACACCCCGCTGCGGGAAGCCCCGCGTGCGCTGGTGTTCTTGGAGGCGCGGTGTGTGGGTCGAATTGGATGCTATATCATGGAGATTTATAATTGGATGGTAAATCCGAATCACCAGTTGAAAACGGTGGTAAACATCCCATTATTTACCCTCTGGTTACTTAACATAGCCATGGAAAATCACCATGCTATTAATAGGTAAACCATCTATTTCTATGGGCGATTTTCCATGGCTATCTAAAATAACCAGAGGGTAACTATATTTTAACTATATTTTAAGCCATGACTAAGATGAATGTTAACTGTTAACTATCAACAGATGGTGATAATTTTGTGTTGACAATGTTGATAAATGATGGCTGGTTGATGAGTTGGAGGATGAGTTGGTATCCAATGTCTTGGTGATGATCATCCACAATTGGGAATCCCGCTCTCAACCAACTGGTATGATGGAATGACACAGGGTTTTGAACACATTGTGACAGGGGTGAAAGATGGCAAACGTGACCTTGGAACTAGGGGGGAAGTGCACGTTTTCAATGAGTGATCTAGAGAGAACTGGGAAAAGCATCGCTATTTTTAGCACATATCACATATCTGATTCTTTTGGTTGATAGATACATAAAATATAAGGGATCCTATAGAATGGATTGAAATTATGGATTGCAATCGGGTTCTGGATTGAACATCGACATAGGTCTGGTTTGATGGTCCGATCTAAGCTACCAACACTGGCGGAGCCACTCTTCCATGCACTGCAAGTACAGTACCAAAATGACGGCAGAGTGACGACATTTCAGCATTTTTTTGATGGTATTCTTATGTATGTTTCCTGAATTCATGCCATTTTTGGAGGACATTTTTCTGGAACATACAGTAGACCTTATGACTCAGACCTTATGAACAGGACAGATAGGGATCTTGTTGAGTAACATAGATGTGGACTATATCTACTTCGCTGGCCGACTCCTGCGGTTTCTCCAATCTTTTTCAGGGCTTCGTCACTGCATCTCTAGTGGTGGAAGTGGCCCTGCGTGCCATCGTGCAAGGCCAGTGTCGATGTTTGTTGATCCGGTGTAAACAGCCAGGGTTAAAGCTGAGTTCTAGTCCCGGGAGTTGCTTTGTTGAGAGGGGTCATTTCTTGCGTGCGACAGATGCATTCGAAAAGAATCGACTGAGGAATCAAAAGACCAAGTATTGGCACTTGGTCCATCTTGGCCCCACCTTTTACAAGCTAATCGACATGAAATCCAAAGATGGCCGTGTGGAAATAGGTATCATATAGATGTATATGCATATATATATATATATTATCATAAAGATATCATATAGAAATATGGATATCATATCTTTATATCGGATATCATTCATGGCTTGACGGAAGCCGTTTGGCGCTTTTTTGCGCAGGTGAAAATTACCTGAAATCCTGGCATCGAGCTCAGCTGAAATCTGTGGCACCTTGAACGGTTGAATGTCGACCTAGCCTTACCTAGCCCAGTCTTTGTGGCAGGGATAGGATAAAAAAATCCAACTCAGACATACTCAGACTAAACCAGTTCTTCAATGTAGGTGTTCAATGTAGGTATGTAGAAAAAAGTGTACCCCCCAAATCCCCAATTTTTTATCACCATTTTCCACATCAAAATTGCAATCTTGGGTGGTACACCGCATTTTCAGACACACCTGCAGGATCCTGCAGTCTCATGAACGATTTTTTATGGTTAAATCAAGTTAAGTTTCATGTGAAATCCTATATTCTCAGACAGACCTATTTAATTAGTCTGGTTGGTGGTTTCAAACATTTTTTATTTTCCATAATATATGGGATAATCCTTCCCATTGACTAATATTTTTCAAGATGGTTAAAACCACCAACCAGTAGTTGTTCCAAAGCGTCGCATGTTTTTCACTGCAGGTGGAACGCCATTGACTGCAGTGTGGCATTTGTGAGCAGCGGTTTTTCGGGATGCACCAGTTGCGAATGGTGGGCTGGTGAACTGTGGATGGACAAGCCATCCTGCACCAGTTGGTAACTGGTAACTATTGGCATACTATTGGTAACTACTACCAAATGGTGAAGGATTTCTTCCATCCACAGTATGTATCATATTTCGGTATATGACCAAAAAAGAATTTTTGAGCGTGTCTGAAAGTGGGGACCAAAAGAACAAATGGGAATTATATTCGTGGGATTTTGGTGGTATTCGTACCCTATTTTTAGATGAACCATATGTCCGCATGTTTTTCTTTACTTTTGCATGGCTATGTTGTGGTATACTGAGCAGCCTCAATTTGAAACTGTGACGACATGCCTTTTTGGGGCCAGATTTTTGGCTTTGCGTCGTCCAAGGTTTGTTCTTCTTTGCGGCCGGACAGCCTGGGATGAAATGGTGTGTGGAACATGGTTTTCATCGTTCATTCTTCCAAGGTGAGATGTTCCTGCTTGAACAATTACTAGATTCGTACACTTTCATACATATTCGTACCCATTCGTACTTTTTGCTTGAGCTTATCCATGGAAGTGTCGTCTTGGAACCCAGGTTCCATGGATTGTGAAGTCGGTCACAGGGTCCTATTGACCAGCAGATTGTTTCTGACGATCACAACATCCCCAGTTGCGTTGGATCTAAAGACTTGAACTATGTATACTGAAGCCATCTTTTCGTGGTCTACTCCCCGTTGGTTGACCAGCGAAAAAAAAGCGTTTTGCTGATGGTGAGCTCTCCCTTCTTATCAACCCCTTATGATTCCCTGATGTTTATCTCAGTTTTGATGAAATTCACCAGTTCATCCCAGTTCTGAATTGCCCTTTTTTTAAACAACAAATGGTTTTTCCACCCTATAAATAATAGGATTAATAAACATAAATAAACCATCTATCAACTGGTGCAGGATTTCGCAACCATCCACAGCATTTTTCAGCAATTTTAAAGCATATGAAGTTCATCTAAGAAGTGATTTCCTTTTGATCCCACAGCTCCCCCTGAGCACCCCCAGGCTCCAAGGGCCAGCGACGAGGCGCAGAAGGAAGACGTGGAACTCAGCCAGTCCTGACGCTGAAGGGCGGATCCCATGGGGTTTTTGACGAAAGATGGGTCTCGAAAGTCTCGAACTACCATTTTTAAAGGGATCTGAATGGATTTTAGATGATTTTAATGGATTATTATCAATATTATATAATCAATGTAATCATCAAACATGAATAGTGATTTCTTGAAGTCAAGAGTTCATCAGCAAAACATGCTGGATTTTTTAGCATATTCAGCCAATGAGTGATGGAGTTTTTTTCTAAAAGTTTGAGATTTAACACCATCAAAGTGGTGATGAAAAACTGCGAAACATGCTGGATTTGTACAAGCATGAAAAAACGGTGCATCGAACCATGAAACATTGTGACTTAACCATGGGTTTAACCATGAAAAAGGTGATTGTATCATTGACATATGGAGGATTTAACCATCAAGAAAACTATCAACAATGTTGATGTATGAGATAAAGTGGGATTAACAGCAATATGATATTTGGGTTTATCTGAAATGGGGTGAGCGCAATTTTAATATGAAAAATGATGATAAACCATGATAAACCATTGGATTTTTAAGGGCTACACGATTCTGAACGATATTTTTTTCACAGACCAAAAAAATGAACACCTACTGGTAATCTGGTGTAATCTATGGTAACTGGATTGGCAATTTATTGCAAAAAACCTATGGGAAAACCACGGTTAAATCACCATGACTTCTCAGGTCCTGCTTTTCGGACTTAGAAAGTTTTTTAAACGATGGGGCACAATCACCCAAGGAAAAAACATGGATGTGGTTCAGCCAACTATAACTATAATAGAAGATATATAGAAAACATATATACATATAATATGTTTTTTTTTACTTCTTTCAGGCAAATCACAAAAGAAAAAAGGTCAAAGTGTTGCTGATGATACCTCTATCATTCGAAGAATCACCGGATTCTGGTTGGCAGCGTGGATGCCACTGAGGTCGCTGGTGATGGCGCGGGTGATTTTCCAGTTTGCACGGGTGCTTCTGATCGTCGGGGACGCTCAGTTCCTTCAACCTGACGATGATCTGAATGGGAATCCAGCCCAGATCATCCACCATGATGTCATAGTGACCTGCATGAAGTGGTGTTTTTTTGTTTTTTTCTTGGGGGGGAGACTTTACAATAGACCCTGAAAGTAGTAATTAAATAGCTCGTTTTTGGTGGAGATTGATCTTCCAACCCTCTATTTAAATACTATTGGGCAGGGGTCTATGTTCCTTTCTGGAAGGTAAATGGACCAGACATGTTCCGGGAGCCTCTCGAAGGGAGGCCCAGCAGTTTCAAAATCACCATTTGGTTGTTGATGATAAGCGATTGGAGATTTGTTCCCGCAGGTTTTGGACACTGCTGAAGTAGTGTTTTCCAGGTCCTGTCACTAAAACATTGGATGTCCAATGGATGTCCGGATTTTTGCACCTGCTTACAGCTGCTGATCAATTGTTGATGAAAGCAGACATGACTATGGACTTTGGCTCGAAAGTAGATTGCCAACCCCCACAATTTGATATGACTTGACATTGAAATCTTGAAACAACTGTAGGAAGTGGCCGCCAAATGATAGGTAAGCTGGTTGAAATAACTAGGAATACGATGGGATGCATGCTGAAGATTGATCATTATAGTTAACTATGATTAAGCATATTACAGTTGCTGTAACCACATTATTAGCCATGCGTCACTACAATTACTTGTAGCCATTACCAACCAATATTAACGATGATTACCCATATTATTAACATTTGTTAACCACACTTAAATATAATTATAGCGCAGAGATCTATGATCGGACCTTCATCATGTTTTTTTCCCCAGGCGTCTCACGCGCGGCGTGCCGGGAAGATGCAAGAAGAGGTGTCCTTCGCCAACGTCACGGAAATGTCTGGGACTCCCGGGCCAAGTGCAGGGCCAAAAAAAACACCATCACGACTGCAGGTGTCCTAAAATTGGGATACCCCGTATCCAACTTTGAATACCTTCTGGTTATTTAACATAGCCATGGTATAGATGGCCCGAATCGAAATAGATGGTTTACCTATGAATAGCATGGTGATTTTCCATGGCAAACCGTTAAATAACCAGATGGTATATCATATTGCACTCAGGGTTACTTAAATGGGCGATCCCCTGGACAATCCTCCATTGATTAACGGAATCCATGGGGGAATCTCCTCCAGAACTGGGCGATCGAAGTTATGTGACACCAATGGCCATGTCGAACAGAGGCACTGGTGAAAGCCCATAGATCCCATAGATCTACCCAGCAATGCTGGTGATATGTTTAAATAAATTATCCGTTAGAATTCTTTCGATGTTCCAAACGTGAAACATGTTGGGATATTCTGGCTAGTTACTACGTGCAAGTTTCCTAGTATATTTTTTATTTCGGGGATATTCTATGAAGATCTTCCAGGCAGTCGGCCAGGATTTGTTGAATCCTCAACGCTGAGGCTGGAATTTACCGACATTCAGGATTTTGACTTTACTCTCCTGAAGCAGGTGGGAATTTCGGGAAGAGGCCAGCAAGGGAAGCTGGGGATGCCCAAAGATTGAAAGCATGGGTATCTAAACATATCTAAGCAACATATTCCTGTAAAATCCTGTAAACATGTGTCTGATGTTGGTTGCTTGGTGAACCAATTTTCGACTTGAGGAGGTGCAAGACCGACATCGCAAAGACGACTTCGGCTTGTGAGCAACGACGCCAAAACGCGCTCGAGGATCGACGCCAGTGATGCGGATGAAGCTGTCGTGGAAAATGGAAGATGGCGGCAGTGGATCAACCTATGACAAATGCAGATCTAACATGATCTAATCATTAGATGTCAGGAACTCAAACTGCATACATTCCTACAATATACAATTCCTATATATACATATATTCGAAATCAAAGCCAAGTATTTGGTCCATTCAACTAGAACTCTAGCGGGTTCGGTGGCTTTGTTTTGGGGCCCCAGTTAAAATCATGAATCTGGGGATCTCCCTTGAACAAAATACAGTTTTGTTTTGCTGCACAGATCGGGCCCAACAAGAATCATTAGACATTACCCAAACCATCCTGGAGTTTTAACCTAAGAATTTGGAAAACTAGCTGCAAAGTTCAAGGTTCAAAGTTGCTCTGCGATTCGGCTCGGGCCTTCGGGCCTTCCAGCCCCGAAAGACGAACTCCGCGCCGTTCCCGAACAAAAAGCGCGGAGCTCTTGGGCGGTTCCCTTGTGATGAGCACCTCGGCATCATCATCATCATCATCATCATCATCATCCTCATCCTCATCCTCATCATCATCATCATCATTATCATCATCATCATCATCATCATCCTCATCCTAAGAAATATAATATATAACATATAATGAATAAATATATAAATCAATATAAATAATTATAATTACATTCAAATAAATACAAATAAATATAAATAACTATAAATAAATATAAATAAATATAAATGAATATAAACAATTAAAAATAAATATAAAAACATATAAATACATATACATTATATTATAGTATATTTCTCATAAGTCATAATTAGCATTGTCACTATCATGATATGAATTCTCAGTTCGATGATTTTCTTCCGCTAGGCCCATCCTTCGACGCTGCGAAGGGGGTCACGGCGACCGCGCGGGCGACGGCATGATTTTGATGGTGGAGTGCAACAGATTGGGTGATAGGTGGGGTTATCCCGCCAAAAATCCCCAAAATCCGCTGGATATATCATGATATATCAACCATATATAGCTGAGATATCTACCATAGGTTTATAAACCAGCTGATATATCATGGCTACTTATATTCCATCATCCTTTTGACTTAAAAAGCCGGACAATGTGGTATTTTCTGCAGACAGAAACCATCGAAAGTGAAAGGTCCATTCGGATTCGCCGCAATGCCGCGGTTCAGTGACCATGGCGGAGGGTGTGATAGCATCTTAGCATCATCATAGTATCTAAGTGTCAAGGAATTTCAATTGGCATCAGTGATGATCCAGATCCACACCTTCTGCTTTTTCCATTTTTTCCTGTTTGAGTTCAGAACTGTTTCTTTTTTCATGCTTGGCATCTAGCCGAATCAGCATCCAAAGCAAACTCACAAGCCACAGTTTTTCAACAGCTCTTTCAACAACATCATAAACCACGGCCATTGGCGATCGGACATTTCGCAGGGACACCCAGTGATCTCCAGATTTCTGGGGATGACCATCATCACAGATGGGCTATGTGCAATCTATGTGGACGTTTCCTGAAATGGGGATACGCCTAAATCATCCATTTATAGATGTTTTTCTCCATTATAAACCAACCATTTTGGGGATCCCCCATTTATGGAAACCCCCATGTGTAACCATGCGCTTTTTGTCAGTGTACATTACTACGGTGAATTCAGCCTGTGAAGACCAGGCGGATCAAATTTGGATTGTAATTTGGTGGTTTCACGTATTCGCAAGTATACCAACAAATGCGATGACGATCCCACTACTATCCCCATGACTGACTTGTTTTGCTCGACCTCCAATCAGCCAAGCAAATGGAGGACCCGGGCTACATGGACAGCCATCACTAGAGAAGAACCATGAGATAGGATGATTTTTCGTGTCCAGCCTTTGGCACAAAGCCATTTTCACCATTTTCATCAAACCCTCTTGCAACCAGACAGATCAGACAGGAACGATCGATTTCAGAGACAGTTTGTGGGAAATTTGAGGCCCCAAACGGAATACCCTCACCAGATGCCGGTGCAAAAATTGGCATCCATTTCCGAGTTTCTTTTGATCCGGACACTTTGAGAGCAAAGCATCTCCCAAAAACATGGTCCCACGTCTATCATCTTCAACATCTTCTGTTCACTTCTAAGGTCGTCCAATGATCATCAATGATCCAATCTGATCCAATCTGATCCAATCTCATCCAATCTCATCCAATCTGATCCAATGGATGATGATGTGATTGGGACCCCCGCACTGAGATGACGCTCCCCGCGGCGCAAGGTCAAGATGGGGCAGATATGTAGGGCGGCCAAGACTTGGATCTCAGGGCGATCGACCCGACCCGGTCAACGTTGACAGAACTATAGAAATCACCATTTTGACATAGGGAAAATCAACTTTAAATGGGGTATCTTCAATAGCTAAGTGTTAAATTATCAGAGGGTAAATCTAATCTGTTCAAACCATTGCTGATCGATCAACTGGAAAGGAGAGCTAAGCTCAGGGATTGGTACCTGCAGACAAGATGAATCCTTTTTTTGTGAATCCGTCCCTAAAACATCGCCATTTTGGAGGAATACCCCTTTTCAGATACACCCTGTTGACTTTCGTATTTTTCAGAGGGGCTCAAACCACAAATGCAGTTTTCAGAATTCCGGAACTATCCAGAATATGTAGAAGTCAGTTTTTGGTATTGAATGATGGGTCCAATTGTCTTTCACAACTTAAAACAGTTGGATAAAAACTATCATTATCTATCATCCATCACCAAACAGTTTTCAACTTAAAACAGTTGGGTAAAAAACATGTAAAAACGATCATCTATCACCAATCAGTTTTGGAATGTTTTGGACATCAGATATCATCGGGCCGATCGGGCAGGTTGTGCAGAGGAGAGGAAGAGCCAGGTGCTGCGCCGATGTGTTACCCGGGTACTAATCATCCGTTTAGATCCGTTTAGGGGGTAACCCCCATTTCCGGAAATCCCCCAAAAAGAGGGGACACATGAGACATATATGTCCGGTTTTAGCCCTTCTTTTTTTTTGCGCATGAAAAGAACCATGGATCGTTCATAATTGTTTCATTAAATCAATCCATCATCCATCCATGTGAAATGCCTTGGAATCTCAGAATATCTTGCCATTGCCTACAAACCATCCAATCATCCCCGCGAACAGAGAACATCAAAACCATGACCAAAACAAGTGCAACGATGCGAAAATCAATCTTATTGCATAATTATAGTTAGTACATGTTAGTACATTTTGTTGATCTATGTTGGTTCGTTTTTGTTGTTCCGCATGTTTGTTGGTTTGATCGATCACTTGTTTTTTTCAGCAATCTTCAGGGCGGAAATACAGTGGAGGTCGAGGTGCGCGGGTGGGAACGGATTGGCTCAGACATGGATAGACATGGGATATAGCCCAAGTCATTTTAGTACGTAGGACAAGTGATCATTTTTCTGCAAATTGGATTAGGAGGGTGCCTTATTTTGGGGCCGCAAGGGGCCATAGCAAGAAGAAATGTTTCACAGGCAGAGGAAGGGATATTGTCCGTTTGAATTGGGTTTTGACAAACAGATGAATATGGTCATTCATCCTTCAAAGGTGTCTTTGTCAGAGCTGGTTGAGGATCTTTTTCCCCAAAATCATAGGTCTCTTCTGGCCTAAAATGATCAAACAGGGGGACACGTCGCAAACAGAAATGTGGAACATGGAACAAGAGCTGGGATACTGTTTAGCAGACGCAAGTAATTATGGCATCACATGCAATACTCAAAGAAATATTCCATTCCAGGTATGACGTCATCCGGGGGTTAGTCGAGTAAATAGTGTGTTATAATAATACTATGGATATCACAGTGTATTCGAGTCGGGGTTGATCAAGTTCCAGAAACACCAAAATCATTTTGAAGGGGCTACCTGAAACTACCTGAAACTACCTGAAAGCATGCGGTTTCAGTTTCAGTCTTGAATCACTTTAATTCAGACAACTGCCATGCATGCTATTCTGACTTTTCTGCTTAGAATCGTGGCACTTACTGGGATCTGCAGGTCCATTAGTATTCCACTTTTCTTCTAGATAGAACTATTGTCATCATTTGTCATCTATTGTCTATGGTTGTTGTTTTTCGGGTGATACTGTTGAGAATTTGAGTATTTTGGGTATGGTGTCACTTAGACTCAGACAACCAATCCTCCAGGCGATGAGCGAGCGCGTGCTTCGATCTGAGGCAGCTAAAGCAAGTTTTCTTTGATGCTACGTCTTAGGTTTCTTAGATGTTTGATCAACAAAATCAGAGGAGTTATATGTTGTACATTGTTATACTAGTATGAATTGATATGATAATGTATTGTGATATATTCAATATACATGAACCAGCTGTATAGTCTGTATTGACCAACAAAAACTGGTTGCAACCAAAAACCACTAAGAGGATGACATGGATGCAACATGAACAAGTTGGCAATCCAGCCACAGATAGAGGTATTTTTACCGATTGATCCAGCGAACACAGGGATAAGTTGTTATTGACCCATAACTTGGGGGACCGGCATACACTTGTTCTTATGGAACCGCGTATTGCATGTTATTACGATGACAGGTCACGATAACACAAGCTGTTACTACCAATAACACAATATATAATATGATTATATACATGTCATATTCTATCAAATTCATGTGACATTGCACTCCCTCGTTATTGACATACACTTGTTACTATTTCGGAATCCCTATATATATTATATATAGTGGGACTATTGACACACAAGCTCTCATGATCTTGTCACCAAGCCGCGAAGCTGCACTGTGAAAAATCATAGTCCAAACACGGAATCCATCTTCAATCCCTAATGGATAACCATGCCAAAGCCCTATTGATTGATGAGTTGAAGATGTAGGCGTGTGGCGGTGGCAACGCCGTCAGCAGCATCAATTCGAGCAGCAGACAGGTGTCGCAGGCATTGCGAGAGCTCAGTTTTTCGGATTGTTACATTTTGGTAATTTAGCAATACCCATAGGATCCATGTATGCTATATATGGTAACATTTACCATCAATATACCCCAGTCATGTTAGCATATATACCAGCACCATGGATCCTATGGGATATTTAACATAGCCATCGTGGTGAACAAATGCGAAACTCATTCAGAAACCAGGCCACTCTGCCCACGATCCCCACGATCGAGTCAAAGCCCACCCAGTTGTGGGACGACGAGGCATGACGGTCATGGTCATGGTCCAAGACTGGTCCCCAACCGTTTGAAATGGGGGGTCAAAATTTCAGACCTATGGGACCACATTTGAATTAGATTGAATTAGATTGAATTAATATATGTTTAGTTTTTTTTTCATGTATTAACATGTATTAACCATCTAATGATTGGGGTACCCAATTCTGACCTAGACCTAAATTGTGCCGGAACGAAGAGCTTTGAAAAGGCAGAAAGCTGCGATGATCAGCGGCATATCTCTGGGTGACAGCCCTGCAGGGGAGTGAAGTGAACCCAGAGGAGTATGAAAGCTGGGTTCACTCAGGATGTCGAGGGCTGGATGTCATCACCATTTCTATGGGTTTTATTGTTGGGTTTCCCACATTAGGATGGATGACCTGTGACATATTTATGTCCCATTGGTAGTTATATACCCATTTAATCACATTTATACTCTCATTATATACCAACTATATATTATATATCATTATCAGCCACCCAATGGGGACATTTTCCTCAACCCAACCCTGCGTCTCAGGGGTGTAGCACTTTGGTGCAAGTTTGGATTCCTGGTAACCATACCAAACTAATACATCCTGATTAATATTAAGCATTTGAATACATTTATCTATATATAGAGATGTAATATCACATTACCCTCTGGTAATTCAACATAGCTATTGAAAATGACCCATTTATAGATGATTTTCCCAGCTAGAAACCTCCATTTGTAAGGGATTTTCCATGGCTATGTAACAAATAACCAGAGGGTATATGTTCATATGTCCACACATCCTGGTGAATTTGGAATCCCGAAAGCTCCTGTTGTCCTCGGCACCCATGGGGTGATGGCAAGCCATCACGCTGCTTGTGGTTTTTGTTTTTGGGGGACCATTTTGCTGATTTTCAATATACAGACAGTCTCGTCAAGTCACACGTGCAGGAACTTTGATGGATGGTCTGGATGCAGCAAGTGGGGTGAATTTGGGTCAAGTTAGAAGCGATGATTCTTATAATCAACATGAATGAACAGAATGAGCCACATCTAGCCGCTAAGCTGTCATGATACGTTTCTAAGGCCATGTTCACAAGACTTTGCTGATCTTCCAGCCGTCGGGGATGACGATCATGGCGATTAACTGCAGAAATGCATTTTATGAATATATGCCAAGATGGTATTTAGTATTATTTTAGTATTATTAATATTGATGTAATGATAAACAATGATGATATTATGATAAACTTAATGATACACCACCGTATACCACTGCGACTGAGACCGAACCTCAGAGAAGCCCTTCGCCGGGCACTTGGGTTTGGGCAAGGGCCCCTTCTGCGCGCAGGCGCGGTTCCGGAGAGTAGGACTGGGAAAGCCCCAATATCCCAACAAAACTCCAGAAATGGATTTATGTATATGTATTTACCTCATTTTGCTCACTAGCTACAGTACAAACTCCTAAGATCACTCTAATGTTGATAAATACAGTATACCATACAACATGTGCAATGGAATTTACCGTAAATGTCTGAAGGAACGGCAAGACGGGTCCTCCCGCGTCCAGAGTCTCAAAATGATTACATCATATTACTGTTACATCCATCTCAAGATATCTCAAGGTCAAATCTCAAAAAAAAATAGCAATGAAGATGGGGGGAACCATCCCCAAAATGACGTGCATTCCGTCTTGATTTAGGTTCATTTACAGTAGATATGTACTGCAATTCTTTGCTTCCAACAAAAAAGTATCCAAAAGATTCCATAAGTACCATCTTGCTGTGTTTGTTTCAAGCCTTTTCGTCAGGACGCACATCGTGCTGGCTTTTACTCCGTTTTGAATCCTCCCAACGAGGGTGACGAGGTGCGGAGTTTGGCCATTCATGAATCATTCATGCAGGATTCAAGCCTGATGTCCCTTGCAAGCCTCTGAACATCTTAAACATCTTTTTGGCACTAAGTCAAACTGGTCAATATTGATCTACTAAACTAACATAGCGATGGAAAATCAATGAACATTAGCATTTTGAAAAACCGTCAATGATTCGATACGTATATCTGTTACATGGCTTCCAGTTCTTTCAAAGTGCTGCGGTTAGAGATGGTTAGACTTATGCTTATTATCATTATAGTAGTTAATTAGTCAAACGACCAGACAGTACCATCTTATCAATCATTATCATCCTCACTATATAACTTTTGTCCTCCCCTGAGTATTTCCCTGAGGTGGTTTGCTTTCAGAGCGTACATTGGCTGAAGCGCGGCATTGTCACCGACGTGGATGTTCAGGTGCCATGCGATCTCGGCGATGTTTGCTGGGTATGCTTGGCACATGGTACCGAGATGTACCAAGATGGACCAACATGATCCAAATTGTGTCAAACTGCACCCATTATGGTGATGATTTTGGTTGTTTTCATAGCCAGCTGCGTCTTGACATGATTTTTTTCAGGGCATGCAAGAGAAACGACTCGGTTCGGGTCACGAAAGGTGAGCACCGGAAAAGATGGCTTGAAAGAAGGCCATGAGGGTGTTGGCAGCTCAGTCTCAGTCGCGAAAGGTGAGCGGTGAGCGGTGAGCGTTTAGCAAGTGGCATATACTTGGTGTTATTAATGGGTATAACGATAACAACGGTGGTGATAACCTCCTTAAGTCGTTGGAATATGGGGCCCCTATAACTATGGTTGCATGGTTACATATCCTCTTACAACCCCAACTGCACCTCGTACCCAAGATGCTTTGTCTCAAAATGGTGCATACCAAATTTATGGCCATTTGAGTCAGGAACAAGTCATGTTGATGGTTTTGGAGTACCCAAGTTTCAGACACACCACAAGAGATGGCTGGTAGATGGCTTCCTAAGTTCACTCAAAGTGTGTTTGTGCCAAAATACCCCTGGTTCTTTGCCGTGTACCACAATAATAGATAGCGACTAAGCAAAACTGAAGACAATTTCATGGTCCTTGGGCCTTGGGCCTTCAATTGAAATATATTGAAACCCACAGATGGCCCGATGGCAGCTTCCAGCGCCTTTTCAGGCTTGGGTTACCGTTCAGCAGCAGGAGCCCATGGCGGTCAGATGCTGCTTTGGAAACTGTCGTGTCATCTACTCCTGTGTTGGTTTGTCCAAAAATGAAGGACACTATTCCGAAATGATCCAAAATGGCAATTTTATTGGTTTCCATATATTTTTCCATATCTTTCCCACAGGGAAAATGAGGATACACCATGGGATTCGAAGGTTATTTCTTCCCCAAACTCTCCGTGTCACGATCTTGGGTGAACATCCTGAGCCAGATTTCGACATCATCCAACGAGTCGTACTTCTCCAGTTTTTCTGGACACAATTTCAAGCAAGACTGGCTGGCTAGTATCGGATTGAGATTTCTTGGATTGCAGATTGACTCACCAACTGTGTTGCCAGAGAACAATTGTTGGAGTAGAGGGGATGTAATGCATTGTATGCATTTAAATTTGTAAAGAACAGCTGGTGCTTTCTCAGCAATGATCAGATGACAACAAGATGCCCGAAATAGTCCATTCAAGACAGCAAAAAAAAGTTTGAGGGTGCCCAACTTTCAAAGGAGGTCAACCATACGGAGATGCACAGAAGAAATGTTGGGTGAAACGTCTCCCATCATCATTCTCAACAGTCTCCACATGGTAAGCCCCCTCCTGCAGCCAATGTGTACTGGTTGATTGCTTCAGGTGGGATCACTTGTCGTGCTTCCAACATCCGTCCAATTGTTTGGTGCCAAGCAAATGAACATCAGCCCGGGGTCACTATATTTATGTATATTATGATACATATATAATCATATATATATAAGTATATAATTATATATATGTATATAATTATATATAATTATATATATAATTATATATATATATATATATATGTATAATTATATATATATATTATGTATATAATTATATATATATATATATTATGTATATAATTATATATATATATA
>Ga0126342_10006987_pt1 | contig 20112 bp, 25 predicted proteins | sample Cyp1metagenome_FD_92528 | JGI IMG/M metagenome (GOLD analysis project Ga0126342, IMG submission 92528) | Coral microbial communities from Lord Howe Island, Old Settlement Bay, Australia - Cyphastrea 1 metagenome | ecosystem: Host-associated > Invertebrates > Cnidaria > Coral ...
ATGTACATAGCAAAAAGGTCGAGAACCTCAAGGTGCAACGCACCGAAGCGTTTTTCTGCCAGCTTTGCTTCCTTGCCACTTCTTCCGGGGTCGGCGGCAGGGGCGGCAGCCCTTAAATATATAGAACATTCGTGTTGTCTGACAGAAGTGGTCAGCAACAAACCATCAAATTGATTCACCATCCGTTGACCCTCTAAGCCGTTGGCAAAAGAGACCAAGATCAGCCCACAGCCAAGATCGCAAATGTAGAGGCCTTGGAGCCATTCAACTTGATCATTCTTCCCACCCAGCTTCGAAGAGGCGGAGCAACCAACCAAAAAGGAGCAATTATTAGGCCAGCATTCTGATTGGCAGGCACTTGCTGTTGGAATCTGAACCAACAACACAACAACCACAATCAAACGATCCTGGCCAAGGGGCTGCCTGGAAATGCCGCTTGCAAGCTTGGGACCCCAAAGAAGCCATTTCGACCCACCACGTAGCCTGCAAGGGCACCCAGCATCTTGAAAACCATCCGGGTCATCCATCATCCATGGCTCACGATTGTGCACCGTCCCCTCGCCGCGCCTACGATCATGTTCTGGAAATGGTACAGGGAGAAGCCCAGTCCAATACCCAGCAACTTCACCAAGGGCAGAACAGCCTCAAGTTTCTGCCCCCCAACCGGGGTCATGGGAAGGGTTGGGCTGGTGAGCGCGCCACAGCCCACTCACATCCAAATGATGGCTCAAAGACAGCACTTTATCAACTCACTTCCTTTTTCTCACGCTGACTCTGTACATCTGCATGGCTCAACCCCGTGAAACCACCGGCATTGCGCCAAACCTTTCCCAGCACCAAGGGACGAAGTTGGAGAAGGCCCAGAGGGCCCCACCCATCACCACCTTCGGTGGAACACCCAGCTGCAGGTCCCCATCCAGAAGGGCGGCAAGGAGCCCCACGAACAAGATGCCCGAGCACATGAACCACCTGAGATGGGGCCATGAACTGCAGACTATTGGAGCGAAAAGGATCAGATGAATAGATTCCATTAGATCCAATGTGTGTTTTCGTCGATAGCTCAAGAGATCGATCCATTCGAGGAACCATCCCCATGCTCAATGCTCCCCAAAAAATCAACGGCCAGCCGAGCAAGACGAGGAGATACTGAGGCCTGTGCACCGCCGGCAGGCCTCCGACAACATGGTCTTCTTGTCATGTCAGTGTGCTCAGGTGCTGGCAAGCTGCTGAAAAGTAGTCCCATCATAAATCCTGGTGTTTTCAGCGGCCGGTAGTGCCCAAATGCAGGGTCCCCATCTGTGTCAGCAGGTGGCTGGTTCTCATTCTTCGGGAATGGCACTGGACTACTCTCTAGGCCCGAATTGCTCTGCATTCACTGAAGTTATCTCTCACTTTGTTGCTATATCATGACTACTTTTCCTTGAAACGTGGATATACAATATATGGCTATATACAGTAAATGATAATGCTTGACGATTCATCCAGAATCCAGAAATGCACAACCCGGCGATATATATACACAGTATATATTTATTTATCTATTTATTTATTTATTTATTTATATTTATTCATTAATTTATTTATATTTATTTATTTATTCATTAATTTATTTATATATTTATTCATATTTATATTGTTATTTCTTTATATAATTTATTTATATATAGATATAGATATATATATATATATATAAATACGACAAGATAGGCCAAGAGACTTGTACTTCTTCACAGGGACATACTGCACACCAAAGGCGATGGCTGCCACCACTGCGGGAGCAATACCCGCCAACCCCAGGGCCCACCATCCCTACGCTGCTACTGGCGCATGATGCCACTGAACTTCTATGGCTTTAGTGGTGCTAGGCTCATGGTCGCATGGGTTTCCTCAAATGGAGCGCCCCTAGAAACCTATTGGTCCCCAAAGTTTATCTTTGTTTTCCTATTATTCTTACAATTTTGGCGTATCCCTGTGCCCCATGCTTAGACAAACATATATGATTATATGATGTTACCTGATCATTGAATCTCCCCAACGAGGGTGGCATGGAGTAGCAGGTAAAACCTCTGCTGTTTGCCTGGCCATTGGTGCGTCTAAGCTTCCGCTCAGGTCGTTCGATGGCATGTACGGCATGTGCCTACTATGTCTTGGCTTGAGCTTGTGAACCAAAAATGCGCCGAACAGCTTCCAGGGAACAGGAGCAGTCGACGTTTTCAACGCCAAAATTCTCCAGCATTGAATTGGCGGTGATGGTAGGGCGGCGGCTCCTTTTTTCCACCTGACCACGACCGTCACCAGCAGTGAGAAGCCACCGCTCATGAGATGACCGTTCGTTCATGCCTGCGGTAGAAGCGGCTGGTCTCATGCTATGGTAAATGGATGTTCCTCCTCCCAAATATGATATATGTATAGTAATCTATAGTATAGTGTTTTGACCTATCCCCGTCCCCATCTTTGAACAGTCAAGTTGCACAAATTCTACGGTCGTGTTAGCATGTTACCGCATGTTGGTAGCTCTTGTCACCTTTTTCTGGGGATCACACTACAGCCCTGGCCTGGCCCCTGGCCAAAAATCGTCGCCAAATCAATCCAACTGGCGTCGAACTATATCATTGTGCTGGTGAAACTATACAAGGACCTCATTGATGGTGAAACTATGTCAGTTTCCCTAAAAAAAGCCCTGAAAATTGCTACTTTAGGCCTTCCCCCATTTTTGGTTAGTGACGCTGTGCCCAAAAAAAGATCTCTTGCACCTCGCGAAGCTTCGCCAGCGCAGCTTCGCAGGATGCAATTGCTGCCTGTCCGTTCAACCCTCAATGGCTTGGTTATAACATGTGTTTATCGCTACTATTTGAGGATACCATCCAAAAAACAAATCTGATCCTTACCGATGTGCAGCGCTTGATTGGCTAACGGAACAATTGTTGAACATGGTTTGACTAAACCAAACATGATGTTCTATCAACCTTAATGCCACCTATAGGAACCTTGTTCACATAGTGCTCATGACACCACTTCCCTATGACACCTATGAAATGATGCGACTCCTCTGCGATAGATCGTAGAAAGTGAAGCTGCAACTGATACTAACCCCACTAAGACACGGTCATATGAGGTCATATGATCCAGACTATTTAGAAAACAAAAGTCTCCGTGTCTTCATCAGTTCCCTTTACATACTTCCCGCATCTGGCCGCAAGGCCTCCAAGCCTCAAGCTGCTCAGGCTGTAACGAGTCGGTGATGCCCATGGGGAATGGGGGAAAGATCCCTTGTTTGGAATATCCGCGTGGATATGAAAATTGCGCACCCCCTGAGCGTGGGATATCCCAACATCTCCCGGAAATGGTTAGCCCCTGCGGTTTTGTGAGGTTTTCCTGGGAATTATATATATATATATATATGGTGCCCCAAAATCCCATGGTAGTTTATCGTCATTCTCCTCAGTAACATTGCCATTTGGGGGTAAGCAAGTATACCGTATACCCCATTTTCAGGCACACCCATATCATGACATGCTCCATCTCCAAAGCAGTAGCCCTTTTGGCGCGCGCTGCTCAGTTAGGAAGGGCCAGCCAAGTAGTGCTGATCTTTGCGTTCAACGTGCCACCACCGTTCAGCGCAAAGCCGCCCTCAATGTGCGACCCCACCGCAGCGGACAGCGGCTTCCTGGGCTGGCTATGGATCGAAAGTGGCGGTTCCCTGAAATCACTGAACCGAAAACCCAGAGCTGGAGCCCCTGAGTCGCAAAGTTTAACTTTGATCGCTAGAGAGGGTATCCAAGTTCTCTTCAGCGATTGTTCGATAGCGATGCCTCAAATCCATTCCAGAACTTTCTGGGAAACCAAAAATGTGCGTGTCGTGTACCCAAAACCCATGAATGAAGCAAGGCCCGATTTCCACTATGCCAACATCTCATGGCATAACATTTGAACCTACCCGTAGCATCCCATAGCACCCTCAACCGCATCGAACCAACTGGCACTGGCTCCCAGCGTCGCAATGGGTTTGCTGATGGGCTTATCCGACCGATCCACCAGAGTCAGAACAACCTTTGCTTGACTCACTGGCGTAGTCCACGGTAACAACCTGCAGCCATCAGGGGCCATCAGTCAGGACTGGAATGGCTCTATATTCAGCCAATGCCACTCCAATTTGGCAAATTGTGATGCTCGACTTGCGGGAAAACCACCCCCAAGAAAGAAGAGTCAATCCAGTCCAATTCTGAATGGCTGCCAGGTGGCTTGTAGAGGATCTGGTTAAATTCCGGATGAGTGGCGCTCATTTCCTTCAGCGACTGCTCCCGTGCTTTGGCGAAGCTCTCAGAGCAGTCCTGTGCCACCGCCAGCTTCACAGCCTGAGGCTCCTGGAGATGGCAGTCGTCATATCCCCATTTCAACAAAAAACACCAAGATGTACAATACCATACAATACCATACAATACCATACAATACCATACAATACCATACAATACCACAACATTACCACATCCATCCATCGCTATCTTTCTTGATGAATCTGTGTTAGGTTCATCCACATTCATACACGTTCTTTTTACCTCGCATGCGCCCCCAAGTCCCCCCTTCATGGTCCACTTGGATGTGCATTCGGAGCTGGCTGAGCCCACAATGTTTGTAATTTTGTTTGTGTCGTATATGATCGCAACCCACAAAAAATAGACAATATAGAAAAGCCATTTGCCACTATTTCAAAAGGATTGTCCTTTTCCATCTTTTAGATCTTTCAGGCGGTTGCTGATATAGATATCAACCACTTCCTGCCTGGATACCGCCCAGCCCCGCTCCAAACCGGTGATTTCCGAGATGTCTTGCAAGCTGTGCTTAGCGCGCTGCAGGCGACGCGCGATGTCTGCCACTTCATCAGCCACGGGCCGGATCTGACCTCTGTGAGTCAGGTCATAGCAACGCCCAAGGATCATCGGATAGAAAAGTAAATCCTAAGGTAATGGTACAATATGTAAAATATAGCAAGTTACTAGGAAATTCTGAAGAATATTGGGGTTCGCTGTGGTTTTCATAAATGCTGCGAAATCTTGGATCAAGAATGTCGAGAAATGGACGGGAATGACCCGTTCAAGTGAGAGGGGAAATCTGTTGTCTGTGTGCTGTGGTAGCTGCAGGAAATATCAGAAAATCCACTTCATATTCGTGTGCTCATAGGATGTAAAACAAAGTTGTCAACACCGAAGTAAGCTCTGGACCTGTCAAGTGATCCCAGTTGGCCCCGCGAACTCGGTTCCCACCACCTCACCTGGAGGGGAGCTCTTCTTGGAATGCATGTGGTGATCGTGGCAGGTGATGTTCACCTGAAACGGCGGCTTGTAGCTCTGCGGCAGGTCGCAAATGCCTGAGTTGCCACAGACCATTTGATTCTTGGGTTACCCTGGTCAGTGTCCCACACAGAAAAGGTTTGCTCTGATCCTGTGCCTCCTGCAAAATTTTGCAAAACCAGACCAATGGATTTCAGCTGCTGCCCTTCCTAGAAGCAGCACCCACAAATGGTGTCATTCCTTCTATGCCATATATGCCTTTTCCAGGACCATATGCTCATATCCGTGCCGTTCCTTTATTTCACCTCCTCGTCTTTTCCAGGCTCTTTCCCATTCTTAGCTCCTCAAGCCGCATCCTTTTCAGGATCCCCTTAGGCAATCCCCATAAACTTCTCTGAATTCCCTTCAACAGGCCCCCCATTCACAACTCGATCCAATAGATTCCACCACAGTTTCGATTGAGGAGTCGGCAGGTGATTTATTAAAAATCATGGTAGGAGAGGATATCGTAGGGAGATCGATCAGATCAACCGGTACAAAAATGTGTCTCTCTCGTTTTTTGAACGATATGAAACAGCCACCTGGCCACGGCACCATTCAGCTTCACCACCAACAGCAGCTGCGAGGGTCCCCGCGCCACTGGACTGGGGAAGCTCCGTGGCGCCTGCGAACTTAGCTCGAACCATCGGCAGCTGATGGTCAGCGTCCCAGCTGCTTTACCTGGCTTCCGTCCATGGCCATGGATTTACGGAGAAAAGTGAAAGTTTTGACCAGAAATTGGGGAAAGCCGATGAAGCAACAGAAGATTGGAATTTAAGTCGGTTTAAGCAATGCAATGTGGTAACAGAGCGTAATAGAAAGCAAGAAAGAGATAGTTTACTGCAAAAATTGCCCAATCTGTGGTCCTCCCCTTCTTAGACTCGTGCTCATACCCACAGCCCAATTCCCACTTCGATCACTTCGCACCTTGATGCTGCAATGGCAAGACGAAATCCAGCGGCTCCTGAGCTGGGTTACAGTTGCACCAACTGGCAACCAAAACAGCAGGCAGGAATGAATTTTGCTACTAAATGTAGCCAAGAACCGCAAAAAAAATGAAAAAGGCGGCAACAGCAACACAATTACCATCATTTATTTAAACCCTAGCAACGTGGCATACCAGCATACACTCACCAGAGTGCCCCACTTTTTTCCCCTTCCTTGACCAATCCCCTAAGCACCATCTTCGCACCTTCGCTTGCAAAAAGGGCTCCAAGAGGATGCTTTTGGCAGTTCCCAGCAAGTCGTCCTGGCTGAAGCGATCCTGGCAACAAATCAAAAGCTGACAGCAGATTTCAAGTTGGGTGCTATCGAAAACAGCCCCAGAATTACCCCAGCTCTGTCAATGGTGATGAATGGTTTTCAGCTTCAAAAACCTGACCCGCAACACTGGCGCAGACCTCTGGTTGGGTGTTGGACTTAGTTTATTAGCTTCCACCTGTGCACTGTCAGCAGCCATGGGGCACAGGGTCCTTATCGAAGACAGAGATGCGAGCCTTCTGCTGTGGCTCGTAGACCAACAAATCCACCACGTTGCCATGCTCCCACACAGGGTTCAAACCTGGGGCTCAGCTGCCGCGGTGAATGGGACCGCCATGACAAGCCTTAGGCTTTATGCGGATTTTGGAACTGGTTCGTGCTTCAAGAATTGGGGGTCGTCCCACCATCTGCCCAAGCTTCACCTCCCATAATGCCACTCAGAAGCAAGTTGGGCCCATACAAAAAGTGATGAAAAAATGCCCAGATAGTTGGTTACAACAACTTTTAAGTGGAGTTTGTTGTATCTGACTAATTATAGTTTCACATCCAAGGCTCTCTTTTCAATCACGCTAGATTGCCATCTCTGCTGCCCGACCTCAGCACTGTGCAAGGACGTGCACTGTCAAAACAATGGGCCACCAACCTGCCGCCGAACAAGAATTTCAAACTGAAATCCGAAAATCTGAAATGCATCTGGACAGAACTTCATTCCCCATCATTCCACCTGAATATAGGTCAAAATTAGGTACCCCAAATAGGGCTTAAATTTCGACCCATCCCCACCTCAAACCCTCAACTTGAACCAACCTCGATCACCACGTAGGGATCGGAGGAAGCACCACTGAGATTCAGATCCGCGGCCCGCAGCTGCGAGCCACTCTTCACCAATACCCTCAGGACCCCTCTGGGGGGTGGATAGCTGAGATCCGCCTGGGCTGGCGGTCAGCCTCACTTTGAGATCGAAAATCGGGGAAAAGAGAACTGGATAGAACTGGCCTCATGGTTCAAAATTCCTCACCCTGCCTGGTCCGTGTCATCGTCCTCATTGAGATCCACGGCCACGCGAGCAGGGAGCACGGCGATGCCCCGCACTGCGTCCAGGATGGTGGACCTCCGGGTTGAAGGTGGGCAGCCCAAGTCCTTTTGAATGAAGGATCGCCAAAAGACACAACTAAGAACCAGCAAAAATGGAGCTATCAGAAATCGACCTGCATCATGTCAATATATTTGGGCATTTAATTTGAACAAATTAAATGCAGACCTTTGAACAAATTAAATGCAAACCCAATAAAGTCAAAGTGTTCAAAGGTTCCAAAACATGTGATTTCGTGGTACCATGCGTCCTTCCTGCCTTCCTTGCTTCCTCCCTCCCTCCCTGCCTTCATCTGTGATTGCGCATGTGAACACAAAAAGAGTTCATTGGGAATCATGTGTTGCATGTGTCGAAGGATGCCCACCAAGAAAGAAAGGCAGGATATGTTGTGATTTTCCAACCTCCCAACCTTCCCCCAAATCCCAGCCACCTCAACTGACCTCAACCCCCAAATCGGCACCTGACCACCGAGCGAATCACCGGCAGGTCCACGAAATCTGCAGCGCCAGTGAAGTCCATGTCCAACTCCGGAGCGTCAACGAAGAAAACGGTGACCCCGGCGAAGAAGGGCCTGCGGCAGACCTACCCCGCAGGACCCACTGGACTCCCAAAAGCGAATAAATACAACCCAGGAACACATGGGATACTAAGCGGATACTATATTTTTAGCCAAAGAATGACAACCAACGCATAACCAATTGGATGGTTTCATAATTTTCTATCATTTCACTTTTCCATCCAAGAATCGGTTTGGGAGACGCTGGGTGGAACAGCACGTTCAACTGCCCAGAGATGCTGAGGCGCTTCACGCCAATGGGCACCTCAGCTCCAGCAGGATGGGCACCCAAAGCAAGGCTTGTCGCTGCCATACATGATATGCTTCTGGCTTCGGATGATCTTCCCATTTTGTGGCTGGAACATATGATAACATATGTTCATAATATGTTCCCATTCCTCCATTCGACAGGCCGCTGAGTGGATTCGGAACAGATTCACCCCCTGAGGCACCTTCATTGCCTTGATCTGCACATCCATGTCAGAGGCCAAGTCTATGGTTACCTCCAACAGAATGCCCTGGCAGCTGGGGGGGCCTCAAAATGTTTGCAAGAAACGGTTGCTGCAACTGCTTCGTTTTTGTTGGTCCCTGAAAGCGTGAGTTATGCCCAGGCCCAGGCATCATCTGATGGCCACGATGCAGCCCTCTCAGTCTCCAAATCCTCATCCTACGGAGAAGTCTCCACCCCTCCACCTGGCAGCCCCAGCCACCCCACCTGATCGCTGTTTTCCCTCAGAGCGATGTTGCGGAAGTGCGGAATCGCTTTCCCCAGGTCCACCTGTGGCCAGCAAACCCAAGGAGGTGGAAGATTGAAGGCAGTCAGAAACGGCCTTTTTGAAATTTGAAGCTATGATGGTAAGCCGGCGGGGAGTTCCTGAAACAATCCGACGCAGCTTTGAGTCCAACTTAAAACTAGCCCTACATACATCATTTTTTTGGAGTTTATGCAGGGGTTGACACACCAGCAATGGCCAAATCACAAGACGCCTTGGGGAAGCTCACGCTGCCGCGCAGCATCTTGGGGAGCTGCTTGTCGATCTCCGGCAAGATCTGCTCTTGGACTAGCTCCTGCCGCGGAAATTGGATGAGTTCCCTTCAAAGGGATTTCAATGGGAGATTCACAGACTTTGGGGCCCCTAAATGGGGTCGCAAAATGGGGATGCGTCAATTTATGGCTGTGACTATGATGGATAGGATAGGATAGGACAGGACAAGATAAGATAAGATAGATAGGTAGATAGACAGAAAGACAGACAGACAGACAGATAGATGAGTATATCATACGTATATATATATATTAATATCAATATTAGAAAGAAAAACGTGAGGTTTCATGGAGTACCCTAGCGTTAAACTTTGTATATCTTTATATCATTGACTCAAGTCAAGATGGCTTTTGGGAAGCCAGCCCGGGAGGTCCCTCAGAGTTTTTGTTGGACACTTGCAAGCCTGCAAGCACCACATGTTTCCAGACTTCTGCATCTAAGCTTCCTTCAGGAACTTGTCTATTCGTGGCCAAAGGATCGCCAGAAGGCTGTGCAACCACTGGCATTCCTGGCAAAGAGTGGCACTGCATGTCAGGTTACATTATTGCGTTTATCTTCCAACATCCTACTGGTCAAAGCGAAAAGTGAAATGACTTCCACTCTAGTCTTAGGTCTTCACATGGCAGCAAGGCAGCATCACCCGCATCGGCAGCCTCTTCCACAGCGAAATCGTTGGTGGTCAGCGCGCGGCAGGCCATTTGCTCCACCAGCTCCTCCTGAAACTTGCGGCAGGATGCAGCTAAGAACAAGTTGTGCTATCAATCTAATCATCTAATGTATATAATATATAATGCAATTCAATCAAATACAGTCCAATCCAATCCAGCTATCTAGCCTAGCTAGCTATCCGCCTGCGTCTCTGTGTGTGTTCCATCAAGAATATGTTGTCCATTTTTCAGGCTCCACGTCCTCATGGCGCCGCTTCAAAGAAGACATGGCCAGCAAGGCCCCAGAGAGACAGCCGCAGCCATAGACGCTCACACTGCCGGCGGTGCCCAAAGTTACTCCCATGGCGGCGGGCAAATGATGTGAGCACGTGGTGCTATCGCAGGTGGAGAGTCTTGGGAAGGTTCATCATGGCGGGCAAAAGCATCAGAACACTTGTCAGAGGTCAAATTTGCAAAGGTCAGGCACAAGCAGGCTCCGAGGCTCAGTTCCAACCATGTCTACGACCTGTGCAGCCTGCTGCCAGAATGGCTATATATCTTATCTTGTGCTTGTGAAATCTACCGTGCTGCTTGCCTTGGACTTAGAAACCAAAAGCTGCAGCTGCAAGTGTATTCAACTCAGTCCTACGCAATGCTTCAACCGGCTCTTGAGGGGAATATCCCAGTACACGGTATATTGAATATCTGAATATCACAAAAGAACCGCAACATACCATAACATACCATAAAAATGTCATGTTTCTATGATTGGTAATGATAAACAACATCTGTCATCAAAGGAAAGCACCACAATGGGGCCAAGGGCAAATCACAGGCACTTCCCCCAACCGCCAAGCTGCCACTGTGGATGTCGATCCCATCTACAAGTTCCTGCACCACCTGTAGACGTGGACCAAGACCCAGCGACTTGCTTTACATCCTCACCAAAAGATCAAAACAGACTGTGTGTACTACATGGCATTACATCTGTAGTGTTGCATTGATGGTTTATGTCTCATATTTGTATCATATGTTCTGTGTCTTTTGACCCCTATCTATCGAAATCTGGCTCGCAGCCTGCCGGCGCCGGCGCTCCGTCGCGGCAGCATCCTGCACATGTCACACATGTCTTTCACCTTGATGGCCTGATCTGAAATCGTAAAACAGATCAAGATATGCCCTTAATGATCATAAATCATGGTATTCACGGGGCCAACAGATAGATTAGAGTGGATTAGACTATATAGATTTTGGATAGATAGATCTACAGTATATATCACATCCAGCATCTGGAAGCACCTGGCGTCCAAACCAGCGCTGCCATCGGGAGGCCTGCAATGCTGCAAATGGCTGGTCATTTTTTGTATCAGAGCGCCCGATTTGGGGCCAATCGTCTGCCCAGGGTGAGCCTGCACTGGCTGTGGCTCCTGGCCGGTCGTTGGGTATGCCAGTAAATGACTAGTTGGCACAAGTTGGCACCTCGGTCAGCTCACACCAACTTCCCTGGCACCTCCAAAAAGAGCAAGTCAAAAAGCAGGTCTCGCATGCGTTGGATCTTCAATCCGAGTGCTTCAACCTCCTGCAGCCACAAAACCCCAAGTGCCAGTCTTCATCAACGTGCATACCTTTACAGCGAGTGCAGTTTATCCATTAGACTAGACTTACCTGCTGAGACGAATAGAACAGTATGGAAGGGCAGGGGCATTCAGCATCTCAACAAAATCAACAAATAGGAAAAGCCTTCAATGCCTTCCCAACTGCATTGATGTCCTCTGGAGGCAGCTCTGCTGCTGGGCCTGCCAAGCCTAGGCTTAGGGAGAGGGCTGTGGTCAAACTTGGGCAGAGTGGTCTTTCATATCATCTTGGGGTGATTGTTGCTGTTGATTTGCTTCACATTGACATTGATAACAAATCATTGTCATTATAGTCATTATGATTAATGATAATCATTTTGTGAATGATGATCGTTCTTCTGATGATATGATGATCTGATGCTCACGGCACTGGCACTGGCACTGGTGATTCTTGGACCCCAGCCACAAGCTGCTGCGCTCAAGGCGCGAGAACTCCACAAGCCATCGTAGTCGACCACTCCAGCCTCCAGGATCTGCACCAAATCTATAGGTATCTGAAAAATCAAACGAGACCCATCGAGACCCCCTAGCCAGGAAGCTGCCCAGTTAACACCTGATCACCTAGTCACCCGGGTTTTTCGCCTCCCCGTCCATGGATCTTGGGAGGATCAGCTGCAAGTGCGGAGCTCCAGCCTTGCCACGCCAGGCTGCAAGTTTCGCTGGGTTGGTAACGTCAGGGACAAATCTACTGGAAAATGGGTTTTTCACAGGTTCCTGCATGTTCCTGCAATTTTTCACACCGACTCGATCAAAGGTGAGGTCAGGACTCCTGGGTACTGCCACATGAAGGAATCCGGCGGTACAGGTCTCGGCGCGAAGTGAAAGAGAAACGTCTTAAACATATCTGATGTCACGCATGTCACGCATCAAGTTCATAAACTCTCAGTATAGATCGTCTTTACCCCAAATGTATGTCTATGGTTATCCTTAGTTCTATATATATATATAATATATGTACTATACATATATATATATACTATAAATATATACATTCATATATCTGTGTGCGCGCGCGCGCAACCCAAGCCAGTGTCAGGAACTCTATCAATTTTCACGGTCACATCGCCAGTCTTCAACAGAAAGTTGGATGAAAATTCGCCGCTGGTGACATCCCTGGGTGCTGGGACGAGGCTGTGAGGTCCAACGCCGCCACACTCACCGGCAAGTGACCCTGTCTTAGGAGACCTCAGTGGCACCAGCTGGATGATGACTCAAGGGTGATAAAAACTGGGTGGTTCCAGTAGTTTTATGTAGTTTTTGTGTGGGTGTAGCCAACAAGATTTGGAAATTTCAACTCAACTGGCTGAAATTGTGGATTTCACCAACGAAAGCGTGCGATCTGATGCGAGGATAAGGGGAATTTGTACATCTGACATCCACTTGGGATTCAACCAACCAAGAATTGACTCTTGATTGCAGTACCCAACAGATCATCGGTGTGCAACCAAAGGAGAGGAACAAAAAACAAAAAAGTGGCGAGCATACAAGGAAACGAAAACCTTGCGATATTGATATCGCTATCACATCCAAATGCAGCCGGAACTGGTCAGTCCTGTACTGCAAAATATGCCCCGATGAAAAATCAAGCGCACGAGGCAGGAAGCTGCAAATTGTGTAAGTTCCACACGGTCAAACTCTTGCATTGCTGGTAGAAACACCTTGGTCGCTTAAGGGGAGGGGTACATGTGAAACACCTCTGTCGTTCATGTGCTTGGTTGGTTCATTCTTAGCTGTCCTCTTTGTCCTTTGTTGACGCATTGTCGCAAGCAAGGTGTCTTATGAGCTCCCCCCAACGCTAGTAAGCTCAACTTCAGGCTATGAATTTTGAAACCATAAACTGTTTATTAGGTCCTACCCTGAAATATTCTGAACAAGTTCTGATAATCGTCAGGATGCGAGTCAAAAGGTACCACTGACAGGTACTGTCGATGAAATATGAAAAGTTCAATTCATATCTGATATCTCCTGACTTCCCCAGCCCATGGGCCTTCGACGCATACGTCGCCTCGGATGCAACGAGTCTGCCAGGATTGTTTTCTACGACAGAACCATACATATAAACGACGCATACACCAGGCATTGATCCCGCACACCACATAGAACATGATAGAATTGCAGACTTGGAACAGGATCCCCTGTATTTGGTCAATATAGCTTGTCCCGTCCGCACCATCAACATTTTAAGGACAGATTGATGTGCATTGGCAAAACCAAGGGCCACCACCAACCAAAATAGACCACCCTGCGGCGCAGACTGGATGGAATAGCAGCAGCATCGTTGGAAAAGGCCGTTCCAGTACATCAGGCCTCCAAGCTGCAGCAGTAAAGTTCCATGATTGGTCAAAGCACCCCAGGCAGGGGACATCCAGAATATCTTCTCAAAATAGAGACCAACATGGGGAATGTTTCTCCATTTCTCCTGGCGTAATACCAGATAGTCACCGGACACAAGTTTTCCAGTCCCCCTCGACGAATTGAGGCTCCTGGCATCTGCCCAAAGTTCACAACCTGAAAGCCTGCGACCTGTGGGGACAGGCGCGAACTGACAAAACCTGGGCATCCAAAATGGTACCACGTGAAGCCAAGGCTACCCCGAGACTTTCAATCGCGATGGCAACGGGATGCAAACCCACTGAGGCGCACCTTGACCTCCGCTGGACGCTTGGCAACCTGTGCACAACACCAGGGTCTGATGTCTATTTCAGCAGAGAAAGCACCGGCTTCAATGATTACACAAGGACCTCAATAATCCTGGAATCCCTTTATATGCTTTTCATTTTCATGATTTAATTGAGTCCAGAAATCTGTGCAATTGCTTCTGTCAGATGCACTATCTTTAGTGCACTATCGACTTCAACCGTTCAGTTCCGTGCACCCTTGGTCCTACCTGTCGCTGCTGCTCGGCACGTTGCTGCAAGAATGGTAGATTGCCATAGACCAGCAGCAAAGGAGCCGCCAACTAGACACAGGGAGGGAGCAAAGCTGGAAATCTGTATGAGGCACCGAAAAACAGGTGCAAACACTACGCCCTACACAGAATTAATTGAAATCACGGGTTCCATTGCCTGACACCAAGTCATGGTGCCCACATTGACTTCTCACATTTTCCCATACTGATGATGAGCCCACAACTGGCACAAGGAACGATCCGGTACAAAGCCCATTGCTGCCAATCATCCAACCGAATCAGGCACATGATGCCCTAACAGCCCTAACATGCCCCAACCAGTTGTCTTCCGCCAAGAGTGCCACGCAAATGACGTCTCCCCTGAAAAACTCAGACCCAGACCATGACAGCAAACGTGAGCCAAGGCAGAGCAACAAAAATTTTCTGCCAGCGCCGCTCTGCTGGTTCCAACCTGAAGGTATTTCTTGAAAACGAAGAGGTGCGACGTCAGAAAGACATGCGATGTACTACCCTTCATGACCAAATTGTGTGCACTCTAGGTAAGCCAACCCTCCCTACACCTTCGCTTCATGGCTCACAGTGGGGCAGCATTACATCTCAGGCCCCATCCTGTTGTCGGGTAAGAGCAAGGCCTGAAAGATATTGGAAGATTGGGCTCAATTTCGGCCGACTTTGCATTCTGGATCCTGATGTTCCCAGAAGATTGGACCTCTCTAGCTGCAACCATAAGCTTCCTTCATGTGTTATATCTGGGTTCCTTCTTCGTACCTCTCTAATCTCTAACAACTTTCAAACATCCCTGAAGTGTGAAGCATCGGGAAATGAAGGATTTTTCATGGTTTCAGTCACATGTCACAAGTTGATTCACTCCAGCCAGCACTCCACCCCACACCACCGGACTTACTGGGTTTGTCACGTTTGGATCTTCAGACGGAAGGTACCGGATTGCTTGCGGCCCAACCTAAACATTCTGCCGCAAGAGTGCAAATAATTGCCATGTTGGCACTGCAAGTGTGATGAACACCCAAACAAAAATAGTTCGCCAATGTCCACCCGGTACCATCAAAATTTCGTCCCCATGGTCCTACATAAACAACCGTAAACAACTGCACAGGTATCTGAGTGCATGGAGTTACTCAGTTCAGCTTTGATCCGGACCCGCTCTATGAGATCTTTCTGGCGACTTCGGGCGATGATTGCCTCAATGGACTTGTCGTCCTGGAGGTGCTGAGCCCTTTCACCAGCATCCAAAATGTCCGGTTGGCAAATGATTTGGCAATCCAATGAATCCAATGTCAATGGTTACAAATTGAAAGGAAAACCAAACTGGATGATTCAATACTGACTACATCCATTGGGCTCATCTTTCAAGCTGCTAAAGTCTTGCAATGCAGTGCCATACTGGAATCAACTGCAAGACGTCAACTTCCGGTCCTTCAAGGGCACTGGGGGCTCAAGTATGACGTCATCTTTCCGTCGCTCCACTTGGTTGGTAGGAGACGCCTCAAAAAGGAACTAAAGAGGAAAAAACGTTCACCGTGACGTATTCTCCACGCCAGAGGCGTGGTTTGCCTGAAACTAATGAGCAGTTTATGTTAGGTTTGCGCAATTGTTCGCGTACTTGTTTTCCCTCATAACCCCCAATGTGATGTGTCGATACCCCTTTCTGTTGGGAAATACGGGAGGTACTCAATGAATTGCCAAGTGACATGGTTTACACAACCCATTTCTGGTACAAATTGTGGACGTCATCGTCTTTCTAGACTTTCCACATTGCATTCAGGATTGCATACAATACAAAGACCTTTGGGTACATCATTACATCATCACTATCTCAATGCAGGAACTACCCTATGGCGCCCTCAACCAGCCTCCAATTCAGAGACGCTGCTCGGATTGCTGTGGCACCTGTACCTCATTCGCTTGGGTTGGACCCAATGCATAGCAAAAATGTGCATATCCAGTGTTGATAGAACCACCCGTATATGTTGTGACACACCGCCCACTTTGGTGCCCAATCGACACCGTACCATACCTGTTTTTGGGTGTTGCCATCTTGCTGGCAAAGTCGTCTGCCAAGGCACCACCCAAAACGCTGTCTCCTCACCAAAGCGCGACATAGCACCTGGCAATCAACGCATTACAAATGATGACACCATTGTTGATCAAATGATATGCAAAGAGCGCTCCAAATCCGGCCTGTCGTTGATGAAGTCCATGAACACAAAGCATTGAATCATTGACACTTGTTTGTTTCCAAAACATTTGTAGTTGGTGATGCAATGCCTTTGGTCAATATGAAGGAGATGATGTCGGGGTTCCGTGCCAAACACGGTCCTGGTACTGAACGATGTCGATATGTTTTGTATAAGGTTTGTGTGTGCTTTGTTTTGGATGGAAATTCCTGGTTATGGTGGTGCTTGAGTTGGATGCTGGAACAAACAACGGCACCAGGCGCATTTGACTCGCAACATCACCCTGGACCCACCTTTCAAAGACTTTGCTCAAGCCGGACAGGTATCTACCATACCATATGGACCATACCAAAGTTGCGATACAGAATGCCCCCTCTTCAAATCGGGCATCCAACCAAAAGCGTGCTATATGACCTTCCTATTGGGTCAAACCTGTTGCGAACAGCACGACATGAACGCTAATGGAAGGCACCCAAAAAAAAAACATCAACTGAAGATTATAAATTTACTAGGGGTTTTGTTTCCGCCACGCCTTTTTCCGCAGCATTAGGGGTTAAATTGGTAGAGCATCTGACTTTAGAGGCATTTGGCACGAGCTTCGCTGTCTGTTGAACTAAGGATTCATTGTGTCAAGCTTCGCACGCTCGAGAAGTGTAGCAGTTCTTCAGGTGTTTTATTTTGCTATGTTTTGCACCTGTCTTTGCTGGCATGCACATATTCATTTTGACTTTTGAAACACCTCACTCACAACTCTCTTTTGATTCCAGCTCTCACACTCGATCACTCAATGTGAGCCATGGCAACTGAAACACCACCTGCTTCGCCGACACCGTCGGCGCAGCCGAGAGTCGAGATCACCCAGGAAGACTACGATTTGTTGCAGAAATTCAAGCAACAAAACCAGCAGCCTCCAACAGAGAGTAGACCAGCTTCGCCCAGGAGACAAAAGCTGGATAATGACCTACAGACATTTGTTGATGCCTTAGCTGAACGAAAAATAGGTTGGATGGAGTTTGACCTCAACTCAGACATCGCCTGCAAACTGATGCTGAGGCTCGAAGAGAATTTCAGCTTGTGCAACTGACACCGGATGCAGCCAAGGCTTATGACCCGGAGAAGAAGAGTGAACCTGAGCAAAAAGCGGATCTTTAGTGACCAGGAAAAGTTGACGGCAGAGACACCCACCTTGACCATACCGGAAGAATCCCTCAAAGCTGCTATGATTGAATATCATAGCCAAACCGTGCTCCCGAACATGGACAAACTCTGGAAGACATGTGCTGAATTTCACGCAAATACGGTGATGGAATCCCAATATGTACAGCTGCACTTTGACCTTGTGTGCACGCGACTGCGGTCTCTGGAGCAGTCACGGTCCAACAAGACAGTATGGATCCGCGGATTACCTGCCTTTGGGTACTCCCGGTCGGCCCTAGGGAAGAATATGCGATATTTCCTTTCCAAGGCTTCCCTGGACTTCTCTTGTGTTGCAGCCGTGCATACCCATTTGATGAGCTCGTCCACCAGCATCATGCGGCTGGAGCTGACAACTGAAGAACAGCGGCGCCAGCTCTTTCAGGCAATGAGAACCTCAAAACAGATGTGGCGTTTACCCATCCAACAGCAAGACCAATATTACTCGGAGAAAGCAAGGGTTTAACAGGATCTTCCCACAGATGAGCGAATTGCCCTATAGCCTTATTATACAATGATGGATATTTTGCAGAAAATTGGCCCAGCTGGTGCCAATGGGGAGCTACAGACTGACCGCAACACACTACAAATCTGGGGTGACAAAGCTCAGGCTCCTTGCCCACTTCTCTCCCAGGTATGCTGCCTGCTGGATCACCGGTTTGCGCGTAGGTACGTCTGCGTGGTGTTTGTCGCAGAGGCCTACTATGAGGAAACCCTGGCCCGCTGGCATGATGCATTCTCCTCGAGGATGAGAACAACACTATGTCCCCCAGCGAGCTGTTGGAGACAAGACCACAGTGGCTCGCCACTCCTGGAACAAAGCATTTGACTTGGCTAATATCCCAGACCCTCAGTTGCAATTTGAATACCCATTGATTCCGCTGAGCATGTCGAGTTCTTCGGCAGCACTGCTTGAGAAGCACCCTTCTCTTCCGTTGCAGGGGGCGTCCGGCCTTCTAGCGACAGTATCCCAAGTTTTTCAAGATGACGGGGTTCAAGTGGAAGATTACGGCATGGGGAGCTCAAAGGGGGCGCTTCGAGACAAGGGCTCTGACTCACCAAAAAAGAATGGGAAGTCGAAAGGCGTCAAGCCCTGGTCCAATTTACAAGACCGTGCTCCAGATCAATCCAAGTGGCAGTGGCGAAGGGATGATGGTCATCAAGATGGAACCTCAGGCCCCTCCTGGCCTGCCAAATTTGGCAAAACATGGACGAACGGGAGCGCCCGCCCGACAGGAAAGGGCCGCTCCACTGCAAAAGGCAGCTCGCGTGGCGGCGAGCTAAATCTGTCTTTGCGCTTTGGGTGTGAACTTGGATTGCCGAGAATGCAGCAAGTATGAAGCTCCTCCAGGCACTGCGAAGCAGTCGACCCCTGTTAAAACAGTTTGGTGCCCAGGTATTGCTGCGGACGGCCGCATTTGCAATGCACGACTGGGCTTTGGTGATTGCAGCTTGTGTCGGGCGCATGTAAATTTCATTTCTGGAAGTATCCACAGTCCGACTCCTTGACGGTATCTCCGTATCGGCTTGCAGAGATATACCAGGTGGACCGCATCCTGTATGACTATGACTTGACCAGTGTGACCTAGAAAAGCTTCAGCACTATATCCAAGAACTCTGCCATCGCATTGGCGAGACTGGCACCGACCAATTCACCATAGAGCAATGTTCGTTTACATGGATCCTTCGGGTTCTTGCGCGAGAACACCATTTTCTTCCCCTGCTTCAATCTTCAGTCCTGCCCTTTGAAATCTATCCAAAACAGATGGAGGAATACCTCCACAATGCTGGCTGTGACATCACCACGCTGATCAGGGATCATTTTGCAACTTTGGATTATTTTGCTTTCCTTTTTGAAGAACTATGGCAAAAAGAATGGGAATCTTTGACTTCGCATTGGGAACTGCAAGATGAGATAGCTGACCTCAATTTGATCACAGCGGCTGTGGTCCCTTGGGGCTCCATGGTTGCTAGCTCCCTGCAGCTGGCTTTTGAAGAATTAGAGCAGGGCGAGCTCCTTCATAGCAAGCCCGGCACCAAGCTCACCCGAGATCTATTGGACCTCTTGGGAGCCTCCCTGGCAGCTGATGATTTTTGGCCTTTTGAATCTGTCTTGCACCGTTTAGCAAATTGGCTGATGCATTCTGACTTCAGCTTGGATGTTTTCTTGGGCCGCAATCTCTATAGTAATGAGACCTTGAAATCCCTGAGTGCATTTGCGACTGCTTTCACTGATGTTTGTTTCTGGCAGA
>Ga0126342_10006988_pt1 | contig 20111 bp, 14 predicted proteins | sample Cyp1metagenome_FD_92528 | JGI IMG/M metagenome (GOLD analysis project Ga0126342, IMG submission 92528) | Coral microbial communities from Lord Howe Island, Old Settlement Bay, Australia - Cyphastrea 1 metagenome | ecosystem: Host-associated > Invertebrates > Cnidaria > Coral ...
ACATGGTACCTAAACTCAGATACCCGAATCCGAACTGAAGATTTCAGGACGGTCTGGTTAGGTCCTCAGCCTAGCACCTGGCATCATGATATCATTGAACGTTGGCGAGAAATGTTGGATGTGACATTCCCAGTGCACCTTTTCGTGGTCATGCCTAACCCCCCGGGGCACAGCCTCGAGCAAGAGGCACATGTGATCATCGTACAAAGGCCCAACCCACTGTGGCGTGCTGCACTTCTCACAGTTTCTCACCCACGGGTTGACCCCTGGCACATACAGTTTCTATGTGTTATGCTTGATGCCGAAACCTCCCTGGAACAACTTGCATTCATTTCCGGAGTCACCCATCCGTCGAACCCAGATGCCCCCAGAATGCGCATTCAGGCCACCCATGGACAAGCCACGATCCAGAATGACGCCACCTTTCCTGTCCAACATGGCTTTTGGTTTGATATCCATGCTTACCGCCTGGACGATCCATGGGATGATGAGATAGCGACGATCCAGATTGGTTTTCAGACCATCAAACGCCAAATTGCTGATTTGCAGAACCACATAACTGAAATGCATAGGACCGTCATGCCGTCGGAGACAGCTGCGCATCCACCCGGGATAGGCACCCATCCCATTACGGTGGCTGCATTCCCAAATGCACCAGGTGATTACATCCAGCCCCTTGACGCCCTGACCTTTTTCACAGCCTTGCAAGCCTTCTGGCAGCCTCTGGCCCTGTTGCAGCCGCCAGCCTTGCCGGCACTTGTACCAGTGGTCACCTGGTACCTTGACCATGTACGATTTCCGCAGTGCTTCCAATCAAGGATTGTCCTGCTCAACGACAACCCCGAAGATTGGATCCAAAGAATCCGAAGTGCCTGGATGGACGTTGTCATGCCGCAACATATTATGCACGTGCATCTAGTACAGCCGGCTCCACCAGACATGCCAGCGCACATTGCAGCTCACTTAATTGTGGTGCAACAACCTTTGGATTACTTCCGCTCTGTGTTGATCACATGCCTCGATTCAGGTCAGCCCAACGCCCCGGTAAGTCAGCATGCCACCATGGCGCCCACTCCAGTTGCATTCAACACTGTCATTGCCCTGGCATATCATGAAGTTGTTTGCCAACAACAGGTCAACGAGTGTGCTGTGTGGGTAGGGGACCAAGAACTGATCCAAGGAGGCGACCTACCGCTCACGAACGGCCATGCATTGATCGTTGCCCTGCACCGCCATCTACAACCGATTGCCCACACTGATGCCTGGGACCAACAGAGACCCCACAACTCCCAGCCGCCCATTCAGCCTGCAACCCCTCGTCCGATCAATCGCACTGAAGGGGTTTCTAGGTTAAGTGTCCCTGCGGTGCCGCACCAGCCAGTCAGTGTCCCATGTTCAGGGTTTCCGGTCCAACTATCACTGGATGCAGTTTTGCCATGGGATAGGCCTACACCAGTGCAGCCATGGCAGGAGACTGCATCTGCCATTGCCTGGGCCTCGTCTCAGGATTGGTATCACCAGGTCACTGATAGCCTGACCCTGAAGCTTGCACCCGTGCCTCAAGACATGCCCATCACAGACCCTACATCCAATGCAATCTTTGAGTCCCTGGCTGCCCAGCTTGGATCATATGAGCTAGTAGAGGTTTATGTCGATGGTGCCACCTCGGCCACCGCAGCCGGCTGGAGTCTTGTTGTCATTGTGTACTCAGGGGCATCGCCAAGACTGCTAGGTACCCTCGCAGGTCCAGTTATCACAAATGAACAGCACCCGTGTTGGCTTGGGGCCCAAACGGTAGACAATATCGCTGCCGAGTTGTCAGCTTTAGCTGCAGCCCTCGCATCCGTCTTGCAGTTCCAATTTACATGTCCTGTCCGCATACGTCCAGACTTGTCCCTTAGTAGACTGATTGCGCAGGAACTCGTCACCACCATTTCCAATCCCAAATTGGCCAAGCTTTGTAGACTGCTTGCAGCCTGGCTGCCCACGTCGGTGAATTTCCATGAAGTCCGAGGTCACACCCACGACCCATGGAATGACCTGGCAGATTCCTTGGCCAAGCACGTCCTGCAAGTACCTGATATAACTTCCCCCGGTCTCTTTTGGAGATTTGCACCTCCTTGCACAAGAGCCCCATGACCTTGAATGGTCATGGACACAACGTATGCCTGTTTCGTTTCGGCACTGTCTTCCCACTGAGGTCCAGCAGTCCGTTTGGCAGTTCCCGGCGTCAAATCGTGATGTCTCCCTTACAGAGCCTCAACCAAGTATCGACCCTGTCCCTGCGGCTTTCAAGTGCCATATGGCTACCATAAACGTTCTTGCACTTGATCGCACCGATAGTCAGGTTGAAATAGGGAGAAGAAAAGGTGCTCGCACCATTCGCCTTGATCATCAACTGCATGACGCAGCATTTCACATGGCAGGCCTCCAAGAGACGCGCACCCATGTAGGGCAGTACAAATCTGACCACTACACCATCTTCTCGTCGGGAGGGGCTGGCAACCATGACGAGCGCTCTGGATGTGAACTGTGGCTGCATCGTACGTTGCCGCTACTGACACGTGACGATGGCTCCAAGCTGACACTTGCCGACTGCACATGCGTTGTTGCCCATGCAGACCCCCGGAGACTTTTTGTCAAAGTTGAGCATGACCATTTTCAAATCACTGCCGTTGTCCTGCATGCACCATGCCTAGGTAAAGCCACGGGGGATGCCACCGCCCCTATCGAAGTTATCCGTGCATGGTGGGTTGAAACCGAAACCATATGGCAGCAGGTTGTACATACGGAGATGATTTGCGTTTTCATTGATGCCAACGCCACACTGGCGTCTGCCACCATTGAGTTTTTCCAGCAGCACCACGCCGATGCCACAACAGCCCAAAGTTCCATCTTTGAAGACTTTCTGTGTGACCATCAGCTCTATGTGCCGGCCACCTTCGCAGCTCTCCACAGTGGACCATGGTTTACGTGGACCCACTCATCAGGCAAGCGAATGCGTCTGGATTACGTCCTCCTAAGTGAAAAACTCTTTGCAATGGTTGATCACTCAGCTACATGGGTGTCCTATGACGGAACTTTCACCCATGAAGACCACATTCCAGCAGTGATTCACTTGAACAGATGGATCCATGTTGTGCCGCCGGTGACCAAGCACCAATGGGATGAATTTGCACTCCTTGACCCTGGCCGATGTGCGGCTTTCCAGGATGCCCTTGCTACCCTCCCCATCCCTCCATGTGAGGTCTCCGTGGACACCCACTGTGCCCTATATGAACGCCAAGTGCTGCAGCTTGCCAAGCAATTTTTCACCCGCAAGCCCGGTGTCCGGAGAAGACCAACCCTCAGCCGGCACACTCTGGACACCATTGCGTTCAAAAGGCACATATTAGATTGTGGCCGCGCCTGGGCACTCATGACGCATCCTGATTTTAAGGAGGAGCTCAAGATTGTGGAAAGACAGGTGAGACGCATGGTGACAGAGGACCTGCAAATCATGTTTGATCAGATTTTGGTTCACTTGCAAGAGGCAGGCCAGCTCTCGGACCACAAGCAGATGTTCCGCATGTTGACACGACTTGGTGGTCGCAGGCATAAGACCAAACTTCCAGCCAAGCCACTCCCCATGTTGAAGACCCCTCAAGGGGAGGCAGTCACCTCGTTTGCCCAACAGCAGCAGCTGTGGATGGATCAGTTTGCCAAAGTAGAGGCAGGTCTACGAGTTGCATGGCAGGACCTGCGCAATGCCGACTCTGCTGCCCCTTGCCTCCCGGTGGACGTGCAGGAAGCGGCCGCCTTCCCGTCCGACTGGCAAATCCAAGCAGCAGTCTCTAAACTGAAGAGAGGAAAAGCACCTGGCCCCAATGGCCTTACGCCGTGCGTCCTCAAAGCCGGAGGGAGCATACTGTCCAAGCAGCTGGCTACCATCACCACAAAAGCAGTGGCACATAGCAAAGAACCTTCCTCGTGGAAGGGGGGACGCTTAGTCCCACTCTACAAGGGGAAAGACTCGACTGCAGATCCTGCGGCTTACAGGGCCATATATATCTCAGATCATACGTCCAAGATTTACCACCGCATGCTGCGGCAGCAGTTGGAAGGCCCATGGACAGCCCATATGGACCTGCTCCAACTTGGTGGGCGCAAGGCGATGGGCACGGACCTTGCCCATCATATGCTGGAGGCACATCAATTTTGGTCCCGCAAGAACAAACTACCATCGGCGGTCGTTTTCTTTGACCTTCGTGCTGCCTTCTATTCCGTGCTCAGACAAGCCTTACTAGGTCAATCCCTTGACTCTGCCACACTTCTGTTGGCGCTGGCGCAGTGGGGAGTGCCTAGGCCTGTCGTTGACGCATGGTTGAACCAAGCCCAGGAGGACCATGCCATTCTTGGAGCCTCAAGGCATACTGAACAGTTGATCCATGATTGCATGACCAACACGTTCTTTACGGTCGACGGAGTCCCAGAAGTCTGTCATACCACTCGGGGCACTCGCCCGGGGGATCCGCTGGGGGACCTGTTGTTCAACCTCATCATGCGGTTGGTCCTCAAGGACATGCATCAGCACATCCAGTGCACCTCCAATGCCTACTGGATTGGTACCCCCAAACAATGCACATCATTCCTGGACGCCAAGCAGATTCCACCTCATGCCTACTTTGACGTTTCCTTCGTTGATGATGCTGCCATCGCCATCCGTGCGGAGTCGCTGGAGGCCGTTGAAACCACCATTAAGGTTGTGGTGGAGGCCTTCCACCATGCTGCAATGGCCAGAGGTTTGGGTGCCAACTTCAGTCAGGGAAAAACCGAAGTCCTTTGGGACATTATCGGAAAGGGGTCGAGAGCCCTGAAAGAAAGGCTCCATGACTCAGGACAGTGGCTTACATGGCAGACCCCTGGTCACCATTTTAGCCTGAGGGTATCCCACTCATACAAGCACCTTGGATCCTGGATCCAGATGGGCGGTAGCCACAAAAGGGAAATCTCGCATCGCGCCTCGATGGCACTGCAGAGCTGGGGATGCCTAGCCCGCACGTTTTATCACAAGAAGCATGTAGGAATGCAGGCCAAAACCATTGCTTTCCAGTCCCTCAGCATGTCCCGCCTCATGTTTAATGCCCACACCTGGGTTGGCATCACAGATGACCAAGTTGCGCAATGGCAGCGGAAGCTCCGTAAGCCAATTGGATTGTTGACAAAGCATTTGCTCAAGGGGGTTTCACCACTGACGGTTGACACTGTAGATCTTTTTGCGTTGGCTCGGATCTTGCCACCTAGTGACCAGCTCCACGTTGCCAGGCTTAGATATCTCAAGAGGTTGCTCAACTACTGCCCACAGGGCTTGTGGGACCTCCTGTTCCATGCACGTGCCTGGCCCCACAGCTGGATCGCACACTGCCAGTCCTCCTTTGAGTGGTTTCTGCAGTTCTACCAAGTCCCTGGGGGCACCCACCGATGTTCAGGACTTGCCGGCATGGCTCACTTACATTGCACTTGACGCCAGTTGGAAGGGACGCCTCAAAACTGCTTCAAAGGGTTGCCTCCACTTCCGGCAAGCAAATGCGGAAGAACATGTGTGGCTCAAAGCCTTCCAAGCCAGGTTCGAAGCTGCAGGCGGTGTGACGCCATGCAAGCAGTCCACTCAATCAGAAACATGGGTATGTGACCAGTGCCAAAAAGCTTTTGCCTCCAAACGTGCCCTGGCCACCCATGCAGGAAGAGCGCATGGCTACAGGCGTCTAGTCAAGTACTACGCGGTAGACCAGGCGTGCAATGTTTGTGCCAAGATCTATGCCACCAGAAAGCGCCTCATTGAGCACCTTCGTGATGCCACAAAGTGCCTGGCCACTTTGCAGGCCTGCTTCCCGCCGCTCTCTGATGAGCGAGTCGTGGCGTTAGACAAGGAGGACATTGACACCACCCTTGCTCTGAGAGCCCAGGGATGGGGTGCGGCCAAAGCCTTGCAACCGATGCGCAAGATCATGGGTCCATGTCTCCCCCCAGCGGGCACGCAAGGGGCACTAGAAATGAGGGCTCGATGGGACATCCGTTTTCCCACTGCTGGGTCCGGCTATGAGAATCTGCAGGGTCATGCAGTCACTCCAGGGGAAGGGGGTGCACCCAAGGTAGTCCTTTTCTCGGATGATTTGCCAGCCTTCATTTTCCAGTCAGCAGCAGGCATGAACCAGGGGGATGGAAGGTTCTCTCTCCATGGATTGGCTCGGGAAGCCGCCCGATTGCACATCAGGGCGCAAGTCTTTGTGCACTTCTATTCTGGTTTCCGGCGCAAAGCGGATTTGCATGACCTGCTTGAGCACCACGTTTTTCCGCAGGGTCACCAAATCTTTGTGCTGTCGATCGATATGTGTTTACAGCGGGAACGGGGCGATTTGGCCTCCTCCGAATCCCTTTCCTGGTGGCTGGAACGCATAAAATCAGGGCTTGTATGCGGTGCTGGCGGCGGTCCCCCGTGTGAGTCTTACTCGGCTGCCAGACCTGTTGAAGGGGGTCCGCCACCGGTGAGGTCAGGGAAATGGCCCAATGGAATACCCAACATTCCAGTCAAAGCCTGGCGACAGGTCATGATAGGGTCACGGCTGATGCGTTTCATTGTAGACGTCTTCCTCCTATTGGCCATCACAGGAGGTTGTGCATTCATCGAGCATCCCCAATACCCAACCTGGGCAATTGACCTGGACCCGTCCAGCGTATGGGCAAGCCCAGCTATGAGGTTGCTACGCACCATCGCCGCCGTTGGAGTGACCAGCTTCGACCAGTGCATATTTGGATGTAGGGCAAAGAAACCAACCACTATCATCCATTTGCGCCTGCCACACCTGCGGAACACCATCTTGCGCAGTGGCAACATGGGAAGATGTGCTCATGGTGCCTCAGCGCATGAAGCCCTAGCAGGCCAAGAAGCCGATGGAGCTTTCAAAACTGCGAGAGGGAAGGTATATCCGCCTGGTTTGAATCGAGCCATTGCCAACGCCATTGCAGACTATGTACAGACCACATTTGAAGCAAGGGACGGCGCTGTATTGCCCCCTGACTTCGCAGACCTAGTCGTGAATGATTTTGTTTGTTGCAGAGGACGTGGTGCAACCTGACTATTATGGTTAGGCCCCTCTGCTGTACAGAGTAGCGCTAGTCGTCAAAGCATGACCGAGCAAGGACACTTGCAGCATTCGGAAATGAAAATGTCATCCAAAACCCATTGACGAACTCCATCATTATTCAAGATGGTTAAGTCACCACCAACCAGACATGATTTGAATGCCAAATTCCCAGATCCCCTAAGATCTCCAGGGCCGTTCACAGCCGAGTCTAGTGCTTATCCTAAATGTTGGTTGGTCCTAGTCTAGTATTGGCATGTTTGTTTATCCTAAATGTTGCTCCTAGTCTAGTGCTTATCCAAGTCTAGTTAGCCAAGTCTAGTATCTTCCTATCTTCCTATTGGTCCTATCTTCCTATCTTCTAGTTATCCAATCATCTCGCATGGTGAGTCCAGTGGTGAGTCCAGTTGAACCGTTGCTTCAGATTGGTCCAAAAATTTGTGGTACCCCTAAAATCCAATGGTTGAAAAGCTTATTTCATCTTCAAACATAATCATAACTGGTTAATTTAATGGTGATTTAATGGCTTGTTAATTGGTTAATAATGGTTATCAACTGGATGGTGGTTTGGAACATTTGGATTATGATGATTTAGTAGGGATATGAATGGTGATTTAATGCTGATTTCATGGTGAGTAACCATCTGGTAATGGAATATGAAAGGGTGGTTGGTGGTTTCAAACATTTGAATTATTTTTCCATAGATTGGGAATTTCATCATCCAGATAAGATGGCATACCACCAACCAGATAAGATGGCATACCCATGCATATCCAACATTGTCAGACAAACCTATAGTTGATGATTCCAATTGACAGTCAGATTTGTGGTATTGGCTGAAACTAGAAACCAGTCAATGATTTTTCACTGTCGGTGAATTGTTGGTGAATTGTTGGTTCAGAAATTCATGATAATCTCACTGAAAACATCGATGTACAACACTTGTTTTTCCTTCTTGTTGCCAACATGCTCCATGAATGTTGCCTGAATCCACGCTCACCCACATTTTAATCACCCCAATATTGGGAATATCCTCCAATGGTTTATACCAGCTTTCTCTGGTATACTTGGATATGCATCCCAGCAGTCGTGAGTGCTTCATAACGCGCATCAACCCATATACAAATGGTGATATTCCAAAAACAACAGTATAGGTGGGATATAATCCAGTTATTGACCACATACATTGAGATGCACCCCCAGTGGAATATCCCATGGTAATCCCATTAAAAAAAAAACCATTGAAACGCTAAAATCACCATCCGCATTCATTAAATCACAATTGTTGTGGATTGAATCACCCTGTTGGGTTGGTTAAAATCATTTAAGGCTGAAAATCTCATTTAAAAAAAAACATTTAAACCTCCATTTATCCCATAGAAAATCCCTAAAATCCCATGATCATCCCATACACATGCCCCATAAAAGCCACGTCACCTTTGTTGTTCGGCCCGCGTTGTCAGGCTGCCAATGCTTCAGCGATGGCGCAGCAAATGCCCCATCTGGCGATGCCGTACATGGCGATGGCGCCACAGCGTGGGGAAAGCTCAGCCTGACCGAACATGGGGGTACCCTCTGGTAATGACTAACATAGCCATGGTATAGATGGCCCTAATCGAAATAGATGGTTTACCTATTGAAAATGGTGATTTTCCATGGCGAACTGTGAGTCATAACCAGATGGTAATGGAATTTCTGAATGGTGATTTTTCATAGGGATACAACATTACAACCAACAACCATGGGGATATGTTCATGATGTTTACCATCATATTTGCTAGAAATGGGAACATCTTGGAGATATAATAGTGATAGAATGGGGTGTTGAGGGATAAGGGGAATCTAAGGAAGATGAAAACGTAGGATTTTCAACAACCAGTTGGTAATATCAAGTACCCTCTGGTAATTTGTGACAGTTTACTATTGAAAATGACCATTTATACTTGTTTTACATAGTAAAACTGGTGATTTTCCATAGTTATGTTAGTTTACCAGAGGGTAATGTTTGTAAAGCAATAATAAACCAGAACAAACCAACCATATGTTGATGGTTTATACCGCCCATTTATGGTGACTTTGGGGGTGAAAAAAGCAGAGATACTGTGCATGGACAAGATGCTGCACAAGGTGGTAACTTTTGGTAACTATGAGCCACTGTAAATCATGTCATGATAATGGGATAAATGATTTACCCTTTGGCAAGTTAACCATCAAAAAAATGGGGATTGACCATGGAGTATTATATGAGAAAATGATTTTTAACAAGTTGACTTGGGGATACCCGTATCACCATGGATGAACTTGTTTTGTTTAATGATGGGGAACAGATCATAATGTATGATGTAAAACTTAATCATGCGATGTGATTTTTAATGATGAACTAATGATTCCATAACATTCCATAACTATCCTTTTCTTTAATGATGGGGAAGGAGTTAGAGTATCACTGATTACTGATCATGACGATAACTTACGAAAACGCACCATGTTTGTTTTTTGAGTCTAGAAGTAGCACGTGAATATGTCCGGGGGAAACCTTGAACAATTTACTGAAATCCTTTCCACGGGCCATTAGCATAGATTAGCATAGATTACCCTCTGGTAATGACTAACATAGCGAACTGGAAAATCACCATTTTTAATGGGAAAATCCACTATAAATGGTGATTTTCCATAGCTATGTTAAGTTACCAGAGGGTAATCCATGTGGGAAGAATCTTATGAATTAAATCTGCAGGAAGTTCTCAACATACAAGCGACGGATTTGAAAGCTAGGCTTGGGGGTTGAACAGAGACACATCACTTTTGAAACATCACTTTTTGGTACTTCAGTAGATCACCTTTTTTTTCACTTGGTTTGAACCAAATCTATTCACGATTTCTTCACGTCTAGATATCTCCACAGCACAATCCCATCAGGCCCATACCTGAACCTACCAGCAGAAGGACGTTTCCATACATGACAGGTACCCCCAAGCAAGCTTAGGATGGTTTATGTCATGGAAAACCCGAAAATAAAAATGATGAGAACTGGGGGTGCCCCCATTTTAGGAAACCATTATATAAGAACATATTTTGTAGGGATATTCGCTTAATTACATAGGCCTAAAAAATAGGCCTAAAAAATATTTGGTAGGTACCTCCAATCAATCGGTTCCTGAAATGGCCATTGATGTGACATGATATGGGGATATGTCGAAACATAAGCTACCATAGTTTTGGGGAATGAACATCCAATAAAACCACCGAATTTAGGCCTAGGCTACCAGGGTTTTGACTCATACCATACTTTGATATTTTCGGGGATTGCTTCAAGCTACAAACCAGCATTGCGTCAGATTCTCCACTTTTCAGAGGAGCACATGTCATTTGTCTTTAAGGACCCAGGAAACGTAGCATATTGTGATTTTCAGCCCCCAATGCTATGGGGGGGAAGAGTTCCCAACACTATCACAGCTATTGAACTTGCACAACGGGAGTCCTCGAATCACCTAGTGACAAAACCCCTATTGGTCATCCACAGACACCCAACGAAAACTGGAGCCGCGCCATTCTTGTGTTAGGAAATCTACAAGCCTACTTGGTAGCTCATCCCACTTAGTAAGTTATAACCCTAGTTATAAGTGGAGTAACCCTACTTATCCCACTTGCAACCAGGGATATTTTTCCTACTTAGTAAGTGGGATGAGCGGCCAAGTAGGTGGTTTTGGTATTCCGATCAGTTTTAGACTAAACCAAATATTATTGGTGGATGAACGCTTGATTTTAATAAGGTCTTACGGTATGACTGATGATGGTGGTTGCTTCATGGTTCTTCTTACCGATTCAAAAAAGATGTTCTTGTTGCTCCAATCTATTTCCTGTTTCACCAATGGTGGGGCTGCCAGGTTTTTTGAATGGTTTAATGTCTTGCCCTGTTGTTAGATCCCATATATTCCCATATCCTAATTTGGACGCACACCGATGTGGTTTGATTCTATTTCATTATTTTATTGCTTCATTTCAGGTGGGTGAATTATTGTTGGTTCCTATTTCTGAATGGCAAATCAGCACCCGAAGAAGATGCCATGTGGAGCCTTTTTGTGGATCTCCTGCAGCTCTACTTCCACAATCAAAAAAGGTTAGTTCGATAATTTTTTCAAGCAATCATCAAGATCCTCATATACCCGAATTTCACGACATATCCGCATATGTTCCAGTCAAATACTCATCCAAGATATCCCCTGATATCCCACATACCACATCCTCAGCAGGTACCGTGGACCCTAGCATAGTCACCAACAAAATCCAAGAGGCGGGTCCGACTGAGCAATGCCGGTGTCCTCTTGGTAGGAGGTTTATTTATCAGATGGGGTATCAACCATTAAAAAGAATGTGTTTTGACAAACAACAACAACAACAACAACAACAACACCAGCAGCAGCAGCAGCAGCAGCAACAAAAACAGTGGTGAGATCAACCAAGAAAAAAGAGAGTTTAACCCACAATGATGGTAATTTCAAGCAAAAAACATTGTGATTTAACCAACAATAGGGGTGATGTTCAAGGATTGAAGATGGTGATGTGAATAAAAAGACAGGATACAAGCCACAAATTGCATGCTCACAGAGCAATTTGGTCTCGAGAGCAATGACAGTTGCCTCCTCGAAATCGAACCAGAATTTTACAACCTGCTCAGCCGGCGCATCTCCAAACTTCCATGCCGAAAAAAAAAATGTTTGCATATCAATTGATTGCAGCGATGCAAAACTAGAACAATGGGGTGTGAAACTCTGGTCTATCCAGTTTGTCACAACGCATCTTTCGATTCATATTTTTGATGGGCAAGGACCTAGCCCGGCGACTTGAGGGGCATTTTTTGATGTGCCAGCGGTGTGGCAAACATCATGTGGCACCCACCAAGTCGGGTCGTTGCGAGTGTGGCGATGGCATCTTTAGCGTTCAACTACTAACTACTGTTCCTGTTGTCTCTTCCATTCTCTTCCTTTGCTATGAGGCTAGGTAGTAGTTTACACTGCTTTGTGGGTTTGCCTGATAATAGGTCATATTTGTCCCTACAAAAATGACAATTTTGGGGTTTCCGGCAGGTTGATTGCTGGCGATCAGCCGCTGAGAATCCCGCCGTGAACCAACCAGTAGCTTTGGGAATTACAGAAAGTTAGGATGTCGTCTCGACTATTTGGACGATGTGCATTGAGCACTTTTGCATGTGTTGCAGCTTCAGGCTCAAAGGTTTGGATGTCTGTTCGCTGCAATAGCTGCGGACAGGCTGACCCCTATCTAGGGGATTCTTGGTGCTTGGCCTGTTCGGCCATCGAGCAGCTGCGGGGCGAGCTCAGGTCGGCTTGGGGGGCTCCAGGGTCGCGCAGTGTGGCCCAGGACGTGCTGGTGAGTGCCACCCGGCAAGTCCGGGCCCTGCGCCGACTGGGGATTGCGGGGGCCGGCAAGTCCAGGCCTTCGCTCCCTGTGGAGGCTGGCAAGGGCCGTGCCTCCTCTCACGCCCCTGAGCGGGCGTCTTCAGCGGGCCGAGGCAACTCATTGCCTGAGCCCCCACCGCCTCCCGAGAAGGAGGCTAGGGCCGAGGAGACTCGCCCCCCTACAGAGGTGAAGCAGGAAGTGGCTGATCCTCGCAGTCCCTCTGCTTATTCCGAGTCCGGAGAAGAGGAGGACGAGGTTGAGGACACAGAAGTCCCTCCCGAAGCTTCGGGCCTGAAGCCTGTTCCGAAAAGCCGAGTAGACAATCGCTCGGAGATTCCACGGCGCCGGGTCCCCGAGCGTCCGGAGTCTGATCAGAGGCGCGGAGCTGACGCAGGTCGTGCTCCCACCCCTCACAGGGACAGGTCACGCCGTCGGCGCTCTCGGTCCCGGGATCGGCGCCGCGAGGACGGTTCAGGGAGGCGTCGTCACCGTGAACACCGTGAACATCGACATCAAGATCGACCAGAAGGAAAAAAGAAGAAGAGAGGCAAGAGAAAGGGTCACCGAGCGGGTGCCAAACACGCAAGGTTGTGGAGAGCAGCTGAAGATCCCTTCAAGCGACTTCATTACCGACAGCCAGACTCTTTTTGGGACAAGGATCCCTCGCTCCTTTAGAAGGAGCAATGTCAAAGAAACCAACAGAGGAGGTTATGCTCCCAAGCCCTATGAGCTTTGGAGTGGAGGAAGGCACAGAAGTGACAGTGGATGGTCCCATTTGGAAACAGATGGTGATCCCGCATGGGGCTATTTTGGAAGTATGCTACGCCGGGGCTTCCCTCGGGCTTGGAACGGAAGAGTGGTTTGCGGTCCTCGTGGAAAAGGTCGAGGGCTCTGTGGCAGATGGCTGGCAGGTTACTGGCCGGTTTTTGGGGACAGAAAATCCCACCTTGTCAGTGGAAACTGTGGCGGTGCTCGAAGAAGGTTTCGTGCATCTTTGCCCCGGAGACCCCTGCTCACTGACGGCAGACGAGGTCCCTCTGATTCACGCTACAAGGGTAAGATTGTGGAGACCTATGAACTTCAGCTGCACATATCTCTCTGGCGGGGGAGACAACATCCTCAAAGCAGCGGTTGCCAAGGAGAAGAGGTCGCTTACCCCCCGGGCTCCTGCGGCTCGAACTGCGAAAAGGCCTGCAGCCAGACGCGCTCCGGCAAGTCGGGGGCGCGGGCGAGGCACTACTCCCGGGCGAGGCCGCCTCAAGGTCGAAGGTCTGGAAGACACGATCAGCTTGGTGTCCGACGAGGAGGAGGGCCCTGCAGAAGAAGGGGGGCCTGCCTCACCTATTACCGCCGCTCGGCGTGGAGCCTTGCGAGATACGCTGCGGCGAACAAAAGAGAGGATTCTCGGTGGTCAAGGCCCTGGTCGGCCTGTGACGGCCGCAGAGGATTTGACTGGTGGCGACGCTCTTGCTGGCTCAAGCCGTGCAGTGGGAGAGTCCAGGCTGGTAGCTGGGACTGCCTTCAACCCTGCGAGACAGACCCCCCTGCGATTGCGAGGATTGGAGGATACAAGCGCCGTAGATACGAAGCGCTTGACGAAGAAACTTTCTGGGGGGAGCAGGGCAGCTTCCGAGTTGCTGGCGCAAGCCGTGCAGCAGTCGGCCCGGGATGCCGATCACCGGAAGCAGAAGAAGCGCGAGAAGTCCAGGAAGGACAGTGTCCAGCAGTTGCTGAACCTATTGAAGGGCAAGAAGAAGAAGGACAAGAAGAGCCGAAAGGCAAAACGCCGAAGGGCACAGCAGGACCTCGATGTGGCAGTGAAGCCAGATCCAGGGGATCCAGAAGGATCCAGTTCAAGCGACTACGACAGCGACTCTTCAAGGGCAGACGCAGACAGGGGCCGGGTGGACTCCGAGGAGGACACCGATCTGGAGTGCGAGGCCCCACTCCGCAAGCGGGCGGCAAAGCAGCCTGGCAGTGTCATGGAGATGTTGATCAGGCACGCACAGGAACAGATGGACCGCGGGTCGCTGTTAGAAAGCGACGGTTCAAAGGCAGGCCTGACAAGTGGAATAAAGGTGTCCACCTACTTTGCCCTCCTAATTCGTCCCTTTCATGCGACCAACTCCCCGCTGGTCAGGGAGCTCTATGCTTTGGCTCAGAGCATAGATCTTCTCCGGATGGGACGATTACCGGAGACAGCGGATGCTCTAGCATCCCGCTTCATAGCAGTTCACACTGCTCTGAGCGAGGGCAATTGGCTGACGGCGAGCCAATTAGAGCTCTTCCCCCTCGAACCAGTGGCCAGCGCCTCCACAGCGACTATGTTGGAAGCCCAGAAGCACCGTCGCCTGGTCTTAAAGAGCCAAGGCTGGGGGCAGAACACTCGCTGGTGGGGGGGCGCTGGCAAGGGGAAGAACAACGGCAGTGGCAACGAGAAGGGTCGCAAGGGCGATCTGAAGGGCAGGGGCAAAGGAAAAGGGAAAGGAGCCAACCGCGACCAGGGCTGGGGCAGCAAAGGCGAGACGAACCCCTGGCGCGACAACAAGGAGGATGCACAGAAGAAGCCCACCACGTGAGGGCTCAGGTGGTTTCACAGAATTCAGTTTCAAGTGATGGACTGGAGGTGAGGCTGGCTCCGGCCGCGCCCTCGCTTCCTGGTTGGCTAGGTGACCATAGGGTTTTTAATGTCTTAGCTGAGAGATGCTCGTGCTTTGACTCGCTTGGGCGTGCTATGGCCTGGGTGCTTTTCAGGTTTCCTCAGTTCGACCTGGATGTGGGGGCATCGGTTGGTGTCAGACTGGCCATCATGGGAAGGACAGCTATGAACTACGCCATGCACCGGGGCCCAGTCAAACGACACAGGCCTCTTTTCCCCTTACCCCTGGGTGACCTCGTGAGGGTTCGGGAGGCTGCATGGACAAGTGATTTTGCTGCTTTTTGTGCTCCGCATTTTGCGGACTTGTCAATGGAGGAGGTTTGGACAGCAGTGACTGTGCTGGGCTTGAACGGTACAGCTGGCCACGGCCGCGCTGACCTTCGTCGAAGGGCAACTGCAATGCAAGCTGATGCACTGAAGAACATCAAGCAGACCGTCTCTAGGGTGCTGTCAGCTGACTTTGCACTGGAGCGACCGCCAGCCCAGGCAGAAAAAGAGCTGGCAACGCGGTTTGTTAGTTATACTGGGGAGGAGGTGCCAAAAATGCAAGTCCTTTCAATTAAGGCGGCTAAAGGGGCACTTCCACCTTCAAGTCATGGGGGGGCTATAGATGCTCGTGGGCTGGTTTCTGATGGCACTAAATGGTTCTTAGAACATCCCGAAGAGTCATTGGTTGAGGCCCCTCCCAAAGATGTAAAACTACAAGCTCGGGTACATATCAAAGCAGGGGAAGATCTGGACTTTTTCAAACTACTGGTTGAGCGAAACATCTGCACTTGGGTGGCTGATGATGATGTTTTAATAGTACGAGGTGCACAGGTGCTCAATGGGATGTTCGCTGTTGGAAAAGGTAGTTGCGTTGAACCCGGACTTGAACTACAGAGAACAATCATGAATTTAATACCATCTAATGCAGTATTAGCTCAGGCACAGGGGGGTACACAAGATCTTCCGGCTATCACCCAATATTTGTCCTTGGTGGTTGGCAATGATCATGATGTTGTTTTCTTTCAAAGTGACATGTCTTCTGCATTCTATCTCTTTCGTATTCCGGCGGGTTGGTCACGTATGATGTGTTTCAATGCAATTTACCCTGGCCATCTTTTGGGTCTTGATGCAAAGACTCATTTTCGCCCGGCGTGTGCGGTGATTCCAATGGGCTGGAATTCGGCAGTATCGGTGATGCAGGAGATTGCCGAGAAGCTGACAGTGCTTGCGCGTCTCCCGCCGGAGAACCGAGTCCGGAGACTGGCACCTTTGCCGGTGTGGTTAACCAACACCATGCAGGAGGCTGAGAAGCAGAACCGCCCCTGGTATCACGTGTATCTGGACAACTTTTGTGCAATGCAGTTGACTACGGCTGGCAAAAGCGCCGATGCCGGGCATTCGTTGCACGATGCCTTGGAAGAGGCCTGGTCAAACCAAGGAGTTTTGTCTTCAGCTAAGAAGAGAGTTGCAGGAGCTGCCACTGTTCAGGAACTTGGGGCATACTTCCAGGGTCGGTCGGGCACTATTGGTCCAAGCGCTGAGAGACTCTTGCGTTTGGTACAGACAACCTTGGTCTGCATTGGAAAGAAGAGGTTGAAGCACAAATGGATACAAGTCATTGCAGGTCGATGGGTGCACTGCATGTCTTTTCGAAGAGCCGCGATGGTTGTGCTGGATCAGACCTGGGCATACCTCGCTGGGAAGACGGATCGCCCGGTTTCTGAAGATCGAGTCAGGCAGGAATTGTTCGCTTGCTGCTGCATAGGTCTCATGATCCATTCAAACTTGCGGGCAAAGATTAGTAGCGTTACTACAGCGAGTGACGCTTCCATGACAGGCGGTGCTGTTGGACAGAGTCGGGAGCTGACAGTGTCTGGACAGGAATTTGCCTTTGCAGATCATTCAGAACAATCGGGCGGCCGGACCCTGCCCATCCTGGTGCTGTCACTCTTCAACGGCATCGGATGTTGTTTCAGGTGTTATGACCTGATTGGTGTGACACCTCTGGTCGCCATCAGCTATGAGTTGTCTAAGGAAGGCAATAGGATCACCAGCCGAAGGTGGCCTCATGTCCGAATCGAAAAAGATGTCAGGTCGATTCTTTCTGCCACAGTGAGGGAGTGGCGCCTAGCCTACCCGGCTGTGGAAGAGATCCATGTCTGGGGAGGCTTCCCTTGCGTGGGATTGTCTGCAGTACGTGCTGGTCGGCTCAACTTGGATGACCCAGAGAGTGGCTTGTTCTGGGAAATGGTACGTGTGATCAAGCTCATACGTCAGGTCTTCGGGTATGGATTCAAGGTGAAGTTCGCGGCGGAGAACGTGGCGAGCATGGATGCATCAGCAGAAGCTGAAATTTCCCAGGCCTTGGGGGTTAAACCCCTGAGAATGGACCCAGCTGATGTGGTGCCGATTCACCGGCCTCGCTACTGCTGGTCCAATACGGAGCTGGCTGCAATGGATGGGGTCTGGGTGGAAGAAAAGGAGCGCTGGTTTGAGGTTCACATGGAACAGCCTTACCCTGACCCTAAACAATGGATGGAACCTGATGCGGAATGGCCGGGTTACTTTGCTGGGGCTATTTTGCCGACTTGCATGAAGTGTATCAAACGGGTTAGGCCACCCCCCAAACCTGCAGGATTGGACCGGGTTTCTAATGATGGCCGACTTCGTTGGATTGCTGACGATTTTAGGTTCCCCCCTATCAATATGATGATAGGTTTGTCTTTTGGGTGGATGGCCGATGGCGGCTGGCCAGTGCTAGTGAGCGGGAACTCCTGCATGGTTTGGGGTATGAACATACAGCGTTGGCATGGAATGCGGGAGCCATCAAACAAGATCCTCAAGGCTTTGAAGATATAAGAAAAACACTTGTTGGGGACTCCTTCAGTTGCTTTTCATTTGTATATGTGGCAGCCCAACTATGCAATGCCTGGATCGATATGCCTCCCTACAAACAACTGATTAACAGGATGGGACTAGCACCAGGGTTTTGTTGTCCCATCAACAGGTTGGCTCCCCTTGAACGGCGGTTGGCTTATGGTAGCTGTGAACAGACCACTTCAGTTGCAATGCTTCACTCAGCTTTATTAAGGAGAGTTAACCATACGGGGTCTGATGTTAGGATTTCCTCCGGTTCCATCATGAATCCCAAGTCATATCCACGTCAGAGTGCCGCAGCCACGTGGTGGAAGTGGAACAAGGTCTTCGCGTTCAAGTGGCAGCAGCATGACCATCTTGAAACTCGAGCCATTGTCCAGGCCATTGAATGGAGGATTAGACATTTGAGAGAAGCTCAGGTTAGGATATTCCACCTCACAGACTCATATGTCGCAATGAGCATCATCTCAAAGGGCCGTAGCTCAGCTAGGATGCTGAAACCTTTGCTTTCCCGGCTGGCTGCGCTTCTGATGGCCTTCGACTTGTACTTGGTGATCTCTCATGTAGAGAGCACCGAGAACCCCACCGATCATGACAGCCGAGCATAATTTCTGGCCGGGACACTCTACCCGTCAGCAGCGGCAGCGCGCTCGCCAGAACATTGTGCTCGAAGACGTTGGGGTCACGGATGCCACTTTGCAACGCTACTTTCTGGCTGTGGAGAGGTTGACTCCCGTGCTTGAACTTGCCAGGAGCGAGTCCGAGCTGGATGATCTGGTGGCTGAATGGATTCAAAATGAATTCGAGGATGGCACACCATTACACCTTGTGGGGGATGCTCTCAGCGGACTTCATCACTTCGCTCCTTATACCCGGAAGCGCTTGACGCAGTCCTGGCGTATCTATGGGATTTGGAGGAAGTTTGAAGTCCCCTTTCGAGCACCCCCCTTACCACAGGATATCTGTCTTGCAATGGCAGGTTGGTGTATTGACAATGGTGAGTTGGTTATGGGTGCGCTACTGCTGCTGGGCTTTCACTGTTTGCTCAGAACTGGTGAAATAATGCAACTCCGGCCTTGTGATTTTATTATGGATCAATACAGTGGAGTGGTCTCTATACCCAGCAGCAAAAGCGGCATCCGTAACAACACCCGGGAGAGTGTCACCATTCGTGATCCCATTACTTTGGATGTATTACAGGTGGCGATTGATCTTCGCAATCAGCTGGGATTCCGTCGAACCCCCTTATGGGATCGTAGTGGATCGGCCTTCCGATCTCTTTTCAAAAGAGTGCTGGTTGAGCTGGACCTTGCCGCGCTCAACTTCAGGCCTTATAGCCTCCGTCGGGGAGGCGCAACTTACGAGATGCAAACTCATGGACTGATGGAAAAGACGCTTATCAGAGGACGTTGGAAGAATTCAGGCGTTGCCCGCCTTTATATCTGTGATGGGCTGGCAATGCTGCCGCGCCTTTCCATGACATACCGGGCCAAATTTCAGGTTGCAAAATATTCGTCGATGTTTATCAACGAGCATCATTCTTTTCATGATGGAAGGCGTGGAAAGAAACGGAAAACAGCAGCCTGATTTTGCGTTTTTGGTAAGAAAGGTCCTGCCATGGACCTAGTAGAGGTTCTGCCATGAACCTGTGGGCTTAAGCCCTTCTTTTTGTGGTTGGCCCTGCCATGGGCAATGCATGAGCCTTGTAAGAGGCCGTAAACAACCTGAGGAACGGTTGTCTTTTCACCATGACGTAAGTCATGTCTGCAACAAATGCGTGCATGGCAAAATGTGCGCTTGCTCCTGAGTCCAAGGATGTCGTCTCGACTATTTGGACGATGTGCATTGAGCACTTTTGCATGTGTTGCAGCTTCAGGCTCCCTCCCGACCCAAAACCCAGGGAAAGAAACGGAAAACAGCAGCCTGATTTTGCGTTTTTGGTAAGAAAGGTCCTGCCATGGACCAAGTAGAGGTTCTGCCATGAACCTGTGGGCTTAAGCCCTTCTTTTTGTGGTTGGCCCTGCCATGGGCAATGCATGAGCCTTGTA
>Ga0126342_10006989_pt1 | contig 20110 bp, 11 predicted proteins | sample Cyp1metagenome_FD_92528 | JGI IMG/M metagenome (GOLD analysis project Ga0126342, IMG submission 92528) | Coral microbial communities from Lord Howe Island, Old Settlement Bay, Australia - Cyphastrea 1 metagenome | ecosystem: Host-associated > Invertebrates > Cnidaria > Coral ...
GGAAATATTTGCCGTGCTTCTTCATACCGATTTGATGAAATATTGACTATATTAGATGGGTTTGTTTCTCACCATTTACTGATATTGACTGTACATATTATGTACAATATATATATATATATAAATATATATATATATATCATGTGTTCAGCAGAATCCACTTTCATTTCGGGAAGTCCATATAACATGATTAGTGGTCCGGTCTCCATGGTTCTAAATCTCCAGTTTTCCTGACTCCTTGATTCCTGACCAAATCCCATGATAATATATATATACACTCATATATATATATATATATATTATACATAATATATATAATATATATATATATAATACATATATATATAATACATATATATCTAATACATATATATTATATATATATGTTTTAACATCGTCCATGTCTATCCATATTTGGTGTCCCTCCACCGGCAAAGCTTGGTCTATCAACGTAGATGGAGGAGTCAACAAGAAAACTCAGCTGAGTGGTGACCAAAAGAAGCCAGTTGGTTTCATGCCCCATAGATCAACCAATCAACAGAGGTATAGTCTTATGGGTTTAGCCTTTTTCTCCTTAAAGCATCTCATAAATTCATCAGCTGGGTTGGTGGTAAACATCTCCTTACATTGGTGACCGGATGGAGCCCCCAGTCGATAGCGTTCAGTTGCCTTATAAGTGGCTGAATTCTACGGTTTATGGCAGATATAACTATCGTATTCATGGGGGTTATAAACCAACAAACATCACTGGGGGCACCATCCTGTAGTTCATAATCCCCAATGAACCACTACCCTCTGGTAAACTGACATAGCTATGGAAAATCACTATTTTTACTATGTAGATCAACTATAAATATTATAAATGACCATTTTCAATAGCAAATCAGAGGGTACCATCTCATATTTGTCCCACTAAACCATCATTAAGTCACCATTGAATCACCATTAGATGATTTATAAATGATGCAAGCAGTTATGACGACGTTTGGATGATTTATAAATCACCATTAAACCACCATTAAATCACCATTAGATTGTTGCTTAGTAACAGTTATGACTTCCCAAACCAGATTGTTGGTTAGTTACCAGATGTGTAAATGATTTATAAATGATTTACCAGATTTATAGATGATTATGACTTCCATCAATGGATTGGTTTAAGGGAAAATCTTAACCGGAAACCATGGTTTTTACCATCAAATATAGGGGTTTCCGGTTCCAATTTTCCCATCATCCAATTCTATGACTTCCAGGGCTCAAAAAAGTGTCAGGCTCCGTGGTGCCTTGATGGCGTGGCGCATGAGCTGCTTGGAGTCCAAGATGAAGCACTGCCAGACCCTGCAGGTGACATCCGACCGAAACGGCGCGCAGTTTCTGGCGATGTGAAAAACCGCGATTTTGATTGGGATATGGGCCCCCAAAAAGAAAACGTGTTACACAACATATATAACTTATAATTTGTTTATATATATATATATACGTCTATATAGAATGTTATAGATTCGATTGTAATTAGAACTGCACCCCCAAGTGGAGGATATGAATGGGCAAAAGATGGTGCTTAAGGCTTAAACCATGTTTAACGTTAAGGGAGAAACAATGGAGATTTTAGCAGAAATGGACTTTTCATCCAACTGATATAGATCTAACATGCTTCAACATGATGTAAACAGCGACAAACATGAGATTTGAGGACAATTTAACTAGCAATCTGCGGATGATTTCTGCTTGCAAATTTTGGCAACACATGAAGTTGGAATGATGTCTAGCAGATGAAAAAATATTGGACTAGCGTGGTGGTGTCTCAGACTGAGTCTCCTCAGCTGGTGGGTTGCGGATCACCAAAAAATTGGCTCAGAAATGACAAAAAAGACTCAAAAATCATCAAACACCTTCGATGTGCTGAAGAAGATGCTTTATTTGCTCCATGGGAAATCCACTACTTGGGGAATCTATAGGGAAGATGTTCTATTGTTTGTTGGTTCCTTAAGCAAATCCATGACACATGTCATTGTTTGAATTTTCGTTTTGACTCAAAAATGACAAACATGATGAAGCATGATTGGGGGTTGTAGGGTTTTGCATGCACTTTTTCCACTGCTACTGTATCAATTCAACCAAGAATAGCAACATGAAATACCAACAACGTATGGGGATAGAATGATGTAAGCACCAAGACTGGCTGGTGGTTTTGAATATCTCCGAGCGGTTCCACGTCGTTCCACGTCTGGGATGATTTTGCTTAAGCCAGTTCGGCTGTTCGGCATATCTTTGGGATAGGTGGCTCAATCGCCGAGCCGTGACAGTTTTAAGCAGTTGGGTAATTGTGTCAACATCACCAATCCAAATCAAAACCATTGAAAATCACCATTTTTATAGGTAAACCATCTATAAATGGGCCATCTATATCATGGCTATGTTAAATAACCAGAGGGTATATATATATATATATATATATTTATATCTGGTTGGTGGTTTGGAACCATGGAATTTATGGAAAGTCATATGTTAGGAATAATCATCCCAACTGACGAACTCATATTTTTCAGAAGGGTTGAAACCACCAACCAGTTATGAGGTGCTTTGCCCAAACATTTCACCCATGCCGCTTTTATAGCACCATGAACAAAAAGGCCTTTTTTACGACCTCGGTTGCTCCATTCTTGCCTGGTGCAAGAAAACAAAAATGCAGCCATTTGACATAAGCCAATCCTCGATCTCATTTGGTTCACTGGAGTAATTTGGTTCATTGGAGGCAGAAAACAGGTTCCAACTTTTCGTCCGTAGCCCTGTAGCATCTTCCGCGCCAGGCAGATCTTACAATGGCCAATGGTGCCGCGAAGGCGCGATTTTGAACTGCTGTGACTGGGTTGACCCTGCTGTGTGATAAAGTTCAGCTATAACTGGATACACATATCTTAGGTAGTAGCTCTGGCTATCCCACATTAGGGACTATGACTGGGTGAGCTCAAAACCCGAGTCAGAGGTGTTTCATGGTGTTTCTGTCCCCACTTTTGAGGAATTTCCTATAGTCAAATAGTGGTTGAGTGAGCATCCTGCAGGGGTTTTGACCATAGAAGACATCCAGGTCAACCATAGCAGACATCCAGGTCAGTTCACTTGTCGCCCCAGGGCAAGAGGAACTGCCAAGTGGAGGGTTGCTGTTGCCAGCGCGAGGCGGAATGGCATGTCCTCAAAAATGTGGAGGATTTGACCCAGAGGTAGTGCCAGTATCCAACTGTTGGATGATTCAATAAAAGTCTAACATGGTTTGGATATCCCAAAAGTGAACAAGAGTAATAATTGCATAATACAAGGGCAGCTTGAAGATGTCTTGCGCCTGCAGATCAACTTCCTCTTATTTTCCGTCGCTGATTAGACCAGTTTTTTTCGGAAAGTCGCCTGTCGCCCACTAGGCCAAGGCGATGGTGACAAGAAGGTCATGTAGAACGATGAAAATAACATCCCTTGATTGGTGCTCAATTTATGGGATATCCAATCATTATCCAATGAAAATACGAAGGTCATTTATATCCTCATGATTGGATGATGCTCAATGCTGCACGTATCCGTCCATCATGATAAGTGGGTCCAAGGGTCCAAGCTTAGGACCATGAAGACCACAGTGTTTTGTGATTTGTACTGTCAAATGGACGTCCTTATTTCGAGATGTACCCAAATGTGGTCCATACCTAAAATGAAATAGATAGCATATTGTTATCTTTACGGTCCCAGAATTGCTTGAAGAGGAAATGTTCACGAATTTCTCATAACTTAGATGTAGAAACCTCCGCGTCCTGTTTAGTTCCCCTTGAATAAATCCTATTTATATCTATTTATATAATCCTTTGATCGTTATGTTTGGTACTCAAAGCCATGTGTTGAGTGGTCAAATGGCCACTGAAATCCCAGCAATGGTTGAATCCCTTAACCAAAAAGAGTCAGAACAGTTTTTTCATGTGTTTTCCTGTGAACGTTCGATGATGTGTCCCCTATCATTTCCAGATTTCCCAAGGTTTTTGAAAACGGCATCTATGACTGTTGCTGTTTTTATCAACCCCGTTTCGAGGCTGGATTGCCAGAGACTCAGTGACCACGGTTGATGTTGGACTACGCAGGGGTGGTGGCCCACAGCTCCCGGCTGAGCCCTTGTATTTGGCGATATTTCATGGGAGAACCTCTCATGGCTCATACTGTAGGAAACAGATGAGAAACACAATGATTTCCTCTAGTTTCTCCCTTAGTTCAAAAATTGATTAATCATGGGATTTTCATGGCAGTATCATAGCAGATGAGAATCTTAGTTGCAGCCACCAATGTTGTTTGGGACACGGACAGGGGCGTATCTTCCAGTTGGTTTGTGCCTCAAGGTCCCAAGGTATTTTATGACTGGTGACTCTCAAGCCCCATCTCGGGATGTGCCTCAACTATCCTCAACTATTCTTCACTCCTCAAATGGGACATCGAATACCCTCTGGTAAACATTTACATGACTATGGAAAATCACCATTGCTAATGGGTAAATCAACTATTTCTATGGCCATTTTCAGTAGCAAACTGCAAACATTTGCCAGAGGGTATCTTCAGTCCCTTGATGGTTTAGCAATCATTTGCACATTGGGTTTATAGATCCATGTTTGGGAATATATCGTATCTATAGGGAATAATACAGCTACAAAAATATATTAAAAACAAAAAAGTATGTAGAAGTCAAATCTGATCGCTTGGGGGTAGTTCACATGGACCAAGTTATGGCCATCCCCTACGTATATATTATATATATATATCCATTATATATCCATTATATATCCCTTGTATATCCATTAATCCTTTGTATTCTATCTCATATCTTACGGGGTAGAGCCTCAGTTCGTGACTAAGTTGGTGCATAGGTCAATTCAATGGGCCGTTGGGGTTGATTAGGGAAATATAAGATGATAGTAAGTATAACTATAATTTATAGTGTATAACTATAGTTTCAGGCTAAGGGTATTACATAACTATAGAACTTGTATAACTATATACGATATATTACTATAATTTTTAGAGGATTAAAATTATAAGGCAACAAAGAGTTCACCAGGGGGGGGCACCAGCCTGTTGAAAAAAAAATCATGGAATCTTCCCATCGATTTCCACAGGGCAGCCTGTTGCTGGAAGCTGAAGGTCGCCGAGCTGCAGGAGGCGAGCCTCGCGACGTGATTTTTGGTTGATTGGACAGGGACTGGATTACCATAGTTACCCTCTGGTTATGACTAACATAGCCATGGAAAAAGGCCCATAGAAATAGATGGTTTACCTGGGTTTACCTATTAAAAATTGTGATTTTCCATGGCTATGTTAAATAACCAGAGGGTACTAGTAATTTAGATATACTGTACCATACCATAGTAATAGTTAATATAGCTACATAGTTACCGTTATTGAGTATATATCATAGTGATGATAGTTAGTTCTTGGCTGAGATGGTTCTGGGTTAGCTAATTTTTGCTAATGCCATTGGAATGGTGAATACATTTACTGAAGTTGTTAATGGATCTACCTCAAATGGAATGTGTTGGATACGTTTGAATTTGTAACTATGTTTCTTTTCTTGAGAATAGTAATCAGTATGTCCCCACAGGTGTAAATTATAATATATATATATATATATATATATTATACATCATGTGTTCTCTATGAAGATCAACATACTTTATGGGTTTGTCTCGATGGATTTGCCCCAAATGTATCAGAAACCACCGGTGACTTGGGGGTAGGAACCCCACCGTATAGTTCCTGACATCTGGAGGTGTCACTCAACTGTCGGAAATCAACTGAAGCTGCTGTTATTTCGTGGGACTTAGGATATCCCAGTTATAATATGTTATAATCCCTCGCCCCCAATATTGACGCCCCCCATAGACCATGGTTTAGTAGGGGATGGAACAACATATTTGGCACCATTTCGACAGAGGACCTGCAACTAATATGAACTGGGGCTGGGATTATTATCGAAGATGTTCCACCAGCTACCAGTAAACCAACAGTTTGCGGTAAAAATCCCAAGTTCGATGTAACCCTATGCATAAATGAGCTATTTTTCAAGTGGTGATTTTCCACTTCGCCAGTGTCAGAGTGAACTCTGGTGGTGTCCTCCATGGCGTTTTCACCGGGGGTTATCCCTTTGAGGACTTGCAGCGCGCGCGTGATGCCCTGCACTCCAAGTGTCGGAGACTTCACGGTGCAGGGGGGGGCGAGCAAAGCGTAGGCAAAACACAAAGATAAGTTCGATCCTTGAAGAGATGGACGACTGAAAAATCATCTTATATATCTTACAGTACATCATCTTACATCTACTCCAACATGATCTTACATTAACATACATTCACCAACATTAACCAATATTCTCCAACTTTCTCCCCAGTTTACTCCCGGTTTGTTGCTCCTTACCCTTGGGGGACGAGTCCTCCAAAGCCTTGAGGCGATGTCCCGCCCAAAGGACCTGCACCAAAGGGTGGATCCATGGAAGTGTGGAGCCAGATCCTTTGGTTTAAAGGTGTTTAAAGGAGAATATACATATATATATATATATATATGTATATATATATAACAACCTGGTTTTGCTGGAGATTTGTTTTTGCTGTCCAAATTGGAAATCCACTAATTACGACTAGGGAATCCATGCTGTAGGAACTTTTTTATTTTGTGGGGTTCCTTAAGCAAATCCAAGACGAATATGGCCTTACTTCGCGTGCTTGCGGGGAAGGGGGCCGGCCAAAGAGAAGATCAGTGGCCTTACCTCACGTGAATGAGTCAAATTTGTCCATATATGATATGATTTGATGTAATATCCATATATATATATGTAATTACACACACATATATAGTAATATGTACCATACATTGATTTTTGTTGTTTGATCCCATGTCGTGATTCTTTATGACCAGATCAGAAGTCAAAGCTTTGGCACGCTTGCCCACAGCAAGTACTATTGCAACATGTGCAATTTGACCTACCATCTGGCCATCTGGTTATGACTAACATAGCCGTGGAAAATCACCATGCTATTAATAGGTAAAGCATCTATTTCAATGGGCCATCTATACCATGGCGAACTAACTGTTAGTCATAGCCAGAGGGTATATAGTGTGTTGAGAACTTGCGTGATTGTATTCATGGGCTTGGGACCCCAAGATATCCCAAGATCATGTGGCTGACAGGGTTTTCTTCATGTCCAAAAAGGAGGAGACACAGATGGGGAACCCCCAGGGAAACCTGAAAAACATGGATCCGTTAAAAAATCACGCAACGTGGTGGTCAAATACACGGTTGTTTATCCCCCTGAAAAAGGTGTTGTATCAACAAAAGCAGGAGATATGAGTCATGATATGAGCCACCATTTTAAGGCTTTCTCACAAGACCAAATTCGCAGGGTCGGCCAAGCAGGGTGCCATTTCGCTGTGAAGGACGTCGTTGGGTGCCACCGATCCTGATGAGCGTTCCTACCTCAGACAAAACGACACCTCAAAACAAACCGAACAACTTGAAAACATGAATTTTCCATTTCCGTGCGTCAAAGGTTCTAGACTGAAAACATGAACCCATAAAAAAAACACCTTTTCTAAATAGTTCACATTTAGTTCTCAATAGTAAAACCCATAAAGAAAAACCATCAATGGTTTTACTATTGAGAACTAAATGTGAAGTAAATGTGCTATTGGGGTTCTTGGAAAGCGAGATCCCAATCATTCACCAGGATGATATGACAACCAGTCGAATGTAGATGGTTAGACCTTTTTAATGGTGATTTAATGGGTTTTAATGGGATTTCATGGTGGTTTAATTGGTTTTTATGGGATTTAATGGTGATTTAATGGTGATTTAATGGGTTTTAATGGGATTTAATGGTGATTTAATAGATATACCCTCTGGTAATTTGTGACAGTGTGCTATTGAAGCCATGGCCCAGTCGAAATAGTGGATTTACCCAGCTAGATAGCATGGTGGATCTTTCCATAGTTATGTTAGCCCGTTTACCAGGCCGGGTAGATGGTGAGACCTTTTTGGTGATGCTTGCACTTCATGACTGCCACAGGACATTTTTGTTGTTGCATAGGATATTAAAACAGATATGTTTGCACATGAACAATGGCATGCGAGGTTCTCATATTGGAAGTATGAGGATCTCTGTACCATAGATGTTTTGATGTTTGGTCCATCTTGATCCAGTGCAAACCTGCACCACTGTCACAAATACCAATACTAGCTGTACATGAAGTTATATTGTCTACTATGTTAGTCTATATATTTTGTATATATTGTATATATATATATTGTATATATATATGTATATATTGTATATATATATTGTATATATATATATATATTGTATATATATATATATATATGTATATTGTATGTACATATAGATACATATATTGTGTGTATATATATATATATGTATATATATATATATTTACTATATACATTTATATACTATATATACTCACACAGGTTTTTTACGGCCACCAGACCTGAGGCAGTGGCTATGGCGGCCATGCATTGGGAACCCTACATGACAGGTGGCTTCTGAGAACGTGTTCCCCAGGACGGACGGTTGCAAAAGTCGGTGTGTTTCCGGCTTAGCAACCGGGGAACCCCATGATAGCTACGGAAAATCCATGAAAACATCATTTTTCATAGGTATAATATATAAATCATCGTAAATCATGTAGAAATGGACCATTTTCCTTAGCTATGTTACTGTAAATAACCAGAGGGCAGAAGAAATCAGTGCGTTTCAGTCGGGGAACACGATTCCAAGTGATTCAGAGCACATGAAGAGGGCGATGCCCCAGCGCTGTTCGGAGATTGCCATGTTGGGGGCCTTGAAACCGTTTAGTTTGTTCGCACATATATATATATGACTATATATAGTAATATATATATATATATACATATATATGACTATATATATATATAGTCATATATATATATATATAGTCATATATATGTATACATATGACTATATACAAGAGTTTAGCCATACCCCTAGCCATAAGTAATATCTCCCCCATCTCAAGATATCTGTCATGTTTTTTCCAATCTTGACAGGTGATAAAAAGTTCTAGGCCATGAGAATTGCAGCCCAAGTGAGGCAATGCGAGTCTCAAATTTGATCTTTGCCTCGCAAGTGCATCACTTCATGTTGTGATGCCTCTGGATGCCTCTGGATGCCTCTGGAGGCCTCTGGAGGCCTCTGGAGGCATCAGGAATTCAATTTGCCGAGTGATGACAGAGGGGGACTGGAGTTTGGCACCACCATTTGACATTGGATCTGTTTGATGTGAGTCTGGTTCAATTGTGTCATCAATCCCTACTAAAATCATCGAAACTGGTCTCGTATACACAAGTTTTGAAAAAGGTTCTGCTTTGTGGTGCCAAGTCCCTGTGACCTGCCTCTAAGCAAAATACGGCACGACCAAGATATTGGGAATTCTATGGAATTCCCTATTCAAAATTGGACCAATACATCACGTCTTCATCGGGAACAAACAAATATAGTGATCTCAAAAATACAATCAATATAATCATATATTATAAAAATATGTAAAAGTGTTTTTTACTTTATTTCATATCATATTATTTCATTTTATTTCACTTTATTATATTGTATTATAATTATTATATTATAATTATATTATGTTATGTTATATTAATTTATCTTAGATAATTAAATTTTAATTTTAGTGTCTGTAATATAGGACACATAAAATGTTAATTGTATGAGCGACCAGCAAAGAAGGAGGTGGCCACTGTACGTGTGTGTGTGTGTGTGTACGAATCAATCCGCGCGGTGCTATGGCTGATCAATGAAATTCCTTGCAACAATAAACATGGATAAATTGTGATGGTAAAAACCTGGACCCGAAAAAACCTACTAAATGCAAATAATAATTATTACATATTATATTTATATTATTTAATAAAAATAATAAATTAATATAGATAATAAATTATTTATTATTTATGTTAAAATATAATTTAAGAAAATATTAAGGCAAAATTAATATAAAATATTAATAATATAATTTTAAAAAAATATATAATTTTATTATAATATAATATTTTAATAATTTTTTAAATTTAGGATTAAAATTTAATATTCGGAAAATTTATTTTTAATTTTTTAATAATATATATATTTAAAAAAAAATATATTTTTTTTCTTAATATTTTATATTTTTAAAAAAAATATATTTATATAATTATAATTTCCTTTTGGGATTTTTACTAAAGAATGGATAACCCGGGTTATCGTAAAAAACGTTTTTTTTACTAAAAATTGGTGGTAAATTTATATGGCGAACCCGGACTCCCCATTTTTTGCTAAGACTTCCTGGGTTAGGATTTTTTAGAGAGGGTATTTTGAGAGAGAATAGACAAGCTAATTGAATTTTTGCAAATTGGTAAAACTGCTGTTGTGTGCCGACTATTGTTTGTATTACGGATAAATTAAGTAGATTGTAACAATAATAACAACTTTCATGTATTTTTTAACAAGGACAGTTTTCTAACAAGCAATTATTTGGGCACATTGGGTAATTTTATATTGGTTGACATCCATATGGCTAACACGGACTCCCTATTTTTTAGAGTTCTGCTTTTGAATTTGTATTTCTTTTGTATGTTTATATATATTTTGTATTTTTTTGTAGTTGGTTGCCTGGGCCATGATTTTTTAGATGGTTTTAGACCCCCTTGATCCCTGGGTTGGCATTCTTTAGATGTGCCATTTTAGTAGTGCAAGGTGGACCGCCGTTTTTTGTTTAAAGAATACAGGAGTCCATATTAGGAGGGGAATTCCAACAGGGATTGATTATAAAAATTATATTAAATAATATATATTTTTATAAAATATAATATAATATTTATTAAAATAATTAATTTTTTTATAATTATATATAGATATAATTATAATTATGAATTGATTTTCTTATATTTGGGTTTAATTTATTAAATATAATATTATTATTTTTTTAAGGAAGGGGGTATATATTTAAATTATAAAATATAATTTATATATTTTTATGGTATTCTATTTGATAAATATTAATAAATATTTAATTTAATAAATAATTTTAATTTTAATGGGAATTTATTTATTATTTTAAAAATTATAGAAAAATAATTAAAATATAAATTTATTTATTTTAATTTTATATATATATAAATTTAATTAAATATATATTATTAAAAAAAAATAATATATAATTCTAATTATTTATAATTAAAATCTATAATTTCTTATATAATTTATGTAATTCTACTAAATTATAAATATTTTAAAATATAATAATTAATATAAAATATAAATTTAATTAAAAAACATATTATATATATTTTTATTTTTTATAATTAATTATATTCTTTATATTTTATTAATTAAAGGACCGGATAATTATATATATTAATTTTTTCCAAAAAGAAAGGTAAAGATGGTACGGGGAAAGCAGGAAAGAGAAAAGAAATGGTAAAGGATTGGTGGAATAAATTATGTATGGAAAAATAAATATGAATAAATTGTGTATGGACAAATTATATTGGATATATATATTATATATATATATTTATATATATATATGGATGGATGGATGTATGGATGAATAAATGGATGAATATATATATATATATGTATGTATGGTAGGTCCGTAAATACATTTATTTTTCCCATGGGCGGAGCGGCGGCATGGCATGATGAAGACGGAAAGGTACCTGGCTACAGAAAGATATAACCACTACTTCCGAACATGATAATTAGGAACAGCAGCATCTACGCGATGAAATCGGTACCTGACAGAACAACAAAAAACAACGACTGTTGTAAAGATTATGAATTTCAGAAACACAAATTAATAACACATATATAAGTTTCGTTAATTACAATAAAATTATTAAAGATTACGACATCGCAGCATGCTGGACCTGCCAAACGACTGCGGCAAGTGCAGTAATGTAGCTCCACCTGAAGCAAAGAATATTAAAATAGCGGCAACCGATTGCACAAAAATTGTTCTGATCTGTCATGAACGTAATCTTTTCTGTCGATTATATATCCGCATTCAGGTATTGGATCTTCGTATGCCGCGTGAATCTATGTAAGCCAAAGCTACCTTCCTTACCCATAATCATAAAAATTGTCAATTACAAAATAATTAAAATATAACAAACATATAAATACAAAGATATAGGAGTACAATGAACCACACCAGCACGTTTCTGTCACGAGATGCTACGCAAAAGACAGCTATAGCCCAGGGTCCTATAACGAACACGAGGTATCCATTTCAAACGGAGCAGCAGGGCCAAAGCTTGTGTCTTTACAATTGTTATATAGCGCATCAATCGCAAACTTGCTCAGCATGCAAGGCCACACTCACAACCTGATCCCCATCATACGAAGCCATTCGCAGTCGGTCAGCCACCAGAGCCGGTACGCCACCAGAGCCGGCCCAGTGCCGTAAATGATATGTCTTCCATACAAAAAAATAATTGATGTCACCAAATACCACGTCTACCACGCAAAGTAAGCGTCGATTTCTCCAAGTACCATGCCTACCCCACAAAATGATAGTCGATGTTAGCAAGTGCCATGCCTGCGACGCAAAGTGAAGGTCGATGTCGTTATGAGTAAGTTATATGAGGACATGTTGTGTCTGGGTAAATTGGGGTAATTATGGATAGATAAATTATATAAATATATATAATGTTACGCAAAAAAAGCAAAATAAAAGTCGATGTTACCAAGTGTTATATTTATCATGCAAAGTGACGATCGATATCGTTATGAGTAAGTTATTTGAATACAAATTGTATATACATAATTATAGATAGATAAATTATATAAATATATATAATATCTCATAAAATAAGCAAAATAAAAATCGATATCACCAAATATTATTTTTTAAATATATATTAATTTTCAATTATAATTTCGTAAAATTTTTACGAAATATTATTATTTATAAAATCGAAAATCTTATTTTCGGAATATTAAATATTATCTTCATAAATATATAATACCCAATACCATTTTTCTGCCAAATCCCAAACAATAAAAATTAATAATTCTTAATAAAATATAATATATTTAATAAGAATTATTATAATTAATTTTTATTTTTATTTAATAATAAAAATATAAATTAAATACATATACATATAATTTCCCAATAAAACATAAAATAAATTATTTTGTTATACATAAATTAATTATTATATAAATTATTATTTATTTTTAATAATAATATTATTTATTATTTATTATATATTTATTTTTAAAATATATATAATTTTAAATTATATATATAATAACATATTAATTTATATTATATAAATTTAAATTAAAAATCAAATATAAATCATTCCGCAATCATCCGCAATATAAATCAAAAATATTTATAATTTTTATCTAATCCATATAATGTTCATAAATAATTATAAATATTTATTATAATATATAAAATATATTAATATATTTATTATTTATTATTATTATTTTTCTTCTTATTATTATTACTAAAATTATTAATATTATTAATTAAAAAAACAATAAATAAATAATATTATCAACAATAATACCAAATAAAAGAATATAATAATAATAAAAATAACAATAATAATAATAATATTAATAAAAAATATAATAATAATAATTTAATAAAAATAACAACAAAATTAAGAATAATAGGAAGAATAGGACTAAGAATAGGAATAACCTACAGGAAATTATATTCAAATTTATTTCGGATAAATTTCTTGGGACCAATTTTATCCAATTTTTTTTTCGGAATAAATATTTATTTCCGAAAAAAAATACAACCCCCAGGCGTACATCATATACAAAAAAATCTCCAGAACCAATTTTGGGACCATAAGGGCAATAATTGTCTGGATAAAATTCCAGTGACCAAGGTCCTGTTAATTCCTTTACAAATTTCCAACAAACTCCGCTCCGAGAAACTACAGGGGCAAGACAAGTTGAGACAACATAAGCACCTATTTTTCCGAATTGTTGCAGGTACTGTCTCAAATCTTCAAACTTTCAAGTTATAGGGCCACAAAAGCAACAAACATCCAATGCGATATTACGCAATTGTGTGCTTACTATTTTTCGGGTGACCCCATAAGCAATCCCTAAAATATTAAGTGAAAATATGGATGTCCTGCATTCTATTTGAATCAAAATTCCTGGTCCAAGGTCTGTAAGACAATGTGTTTTACTCCACACTTTTTTTTTGGTTGCAACCCCAGCGTCGCTGAATATTTTTCCATGGGACAACCCCCCCTAAATTTTGAAAATAGGCTGAATAAATTTCCTCGGGGGATAAAATTTGGGGGCACAGGGTCAGGAAAAAAATCCTGCCAGCACGACCCGGTTTAAAAAAAACAAAATCTTTTCGAGGAGAATTACATCGGACCGCAGTTTTGAGGACACTGCAAGCACTTCAAACTACCTTTGCAAAAGAGAACCCAGTACAATTCAGCATGCAACATATCGGACCGGGATCTGTGGGATGCACCTGCGGCAGAGATCCCTGGGGATGACCACAGTATGCAGAGGCTGATCCGACCCACGAGCACGAAGGCATCTCCGATGACGAGCAGGCCAACATGTGCTGTCAGAATCTTTTTGGGCCTTGAAAAGGCCGTGGAATCTTGGATCTTCTCGGATTGCGGTGTTACGGCAAGGGGGAGTGTGGAAGGTAAATACCATTTGACACTGGAATCGAGAAGTGTAACAAGTTTTTCTTTTGCACCAGATGTGAAGATCAGCATAGCCCCTGCACATTTCAGTGACAGCATGGCCTCCTGCGCAAGGATGATTTTACACAATCCATGCAATATTCATGGCTCAAGAAAAAGCTGCTATCGGCAGCACCTGATCCAGCTCAAAAATAATTAAAATAGCCTTATATGTTTATTCTTATTATTATGTTTTATTTTAATAATATGTTTAATATTATTATATATATATATATTTATATAATCTCTATATATAATTTATAATATTCCGAATCCCCGACAATGCATATATAAATTATTCTGCAGTTAACATCAATTAAATATTAGATTTCAAATATTTAATTGTTCTAAATAGTTAGTTTAATGAATAGTAATTTTGCATGTTTCCATCGCTGTAACCGCAGGTTTCTAACATTAGGCCTTTTTGTATGTCACAGCCGTTTCCACGTCCGTGTCTCGCATTTCTGCTTCCAATGGAAGGTTCAATGCACTTCACCAAAATACCAAATTGGAGGTTCCTAAAATAGGGGTACCCCAAATCATCTATTTTAAGAAGATTTTCCGTTATAAAATGTTATAAACCATCCAGCGAGCTTGGGGTACAAGCATTTTAGGAAACCCCCAATTGAAAATGGAAACAATCACGGCGTGGTGATTTTGAGATGCCAAGATTTGAATCAATTTGCATCGCTTCCTTCCAAGCGTCAATCACAACTCTTAGAGGTTTGCTGGTCAAAACTCTTGCCGTTAAGAAAAAAACGTGTTGATCAAATGCCATTAATGGAATACTAATGACTAGCCCTGGAATCTAATAGTCTACAAACAAAATACAAGTAGAATAGCAAACTATCTTGGAGAATAGATCGCTTGCAGACAAACCCAATGTAAACTTCAGAACTTCAGCATAATAAACATATCAACAGGTGGCTACCCATGGTGCATCTTGCACCAGTCCGCACCTTCAACTTTCTGCCCTCAGTGGCCATTGGCCGCCGCTCCTCAGAGATTCAAGCTGAGGATGAATATTCCATATGGCTAAGCGCAAAGATGGTTGATTCATAAGCACATCTATGGCAATTTCGGAGGATTTACCTTCATGTTATTGCATTTCAAGCGGGTTTACACCTCAATTTTGATGCCTGACAGGGCGAGCTTTTAAACCCATGGATTCTTTTTGGGGGTCCCTCAATCGGACAAATCCCAAGCAGGTGCCAGTCCCATGCCACAGCCCAACAGCCCAGATCCAAGCCACATCTGCGGACTAGTACATGCCTCGGTAGGAACCCGCTGGCAACGCTACCTGTCTTACCAGCTTGACCTGGTGACCAGCAAACACAGGGGGTTGCGGTAACCCATGGAATTGAACTCACTGAAGATGTCACTCTCTGTTGAAGAAGTCAAACATAGTCAAACTGCGAATACAAAGAGCCTAGACATCCTACTTGGAAATCCAGTTCCAATTATAAATGGATACAAAACCATAGTTATAGGCATAGGTATTGTATCCCAACTTGTAGGGGTTTATAACTAAGGTTACACCGTTAACCTCAACCAAATCCCCAAGTAGACCGTGGCATCACCATGCCCTCTGAGGTCAGCCTCCAACCACCCAGCTGTGAGAATCCCAGCCTTTTCCCTCACCTCACATGCCTAGTTTAAATATACAAAAAGCTATTGATAATGGCCATTTATACTTGATTTACCCATTAAAAATTATGATTTTCCATATAACTGGCTGTTTCTGGTTGGTGGTATACCTACCCCTCTGAAAAATATAAGTTCGTCAGTTGGGATGATGAAATTCCCAATGTATGGAAAAATAATCCAAATGTTCCAAACCACCAACCAGGTTTGATCAACTGTCAATCAGGACGACCTGGGAACACGATCGTATTAAGAAGGCTGACTAGAATTACCCCACAGATTGGCTTGTTAGTAGGAAAGCAATGATCATAAACCACAGGAATTTCGTGGGTTCTATTTTGAGAAAGACCAACATATCATTCTGTTGACTACAAAAGTGATGTGTCCTATTAGTGTCCATTAATACCATTTTTCCTCCTTATTACCCTCTGGAAATTTTTGCCATAACAGAAATCACAATGTTCAAGTTTGGTAAATCAATGTAAATCATCGAGCCAAAAAAAAATCGGCTGTTTTCCACAGCAAATCTGTTAAATATTACTTTCAGCCGTAATACATCCCATCGGTAAACCCGTCAGCAAAATACCAAATCTATCACATTCTGAATTGCAGCTTAATTGGGATATGTATGCTATATATATATACATATTATAGATATACATATTATGTGATTGAAGTATTTGTCTCCCATTAGTGTAGGTTAATGTTACCTCCCATGAATTTCAATGATCATGTTGCACTTTTCTCCCCATAGGTTACAACGTCTGAGGCCCCCGGCCACCCTTCATAGGCCAAGACGTAGTGCCGCCTGCCATCCAGGGTGGAAGCCAATGGATTTTCGTGGGAAAATCTTCACCGGAAACCTTTTTTTTGGGTCGTGACTTATGGTTTCCGGGAAACGGTTCCTTCCAATTCTGGTACCCATTTTTGAAGTCATTGGACTTCGACTTGATTCAATTTTTTGGGAGGATGTTGACAATCTAAATATACAGGACCACCCTAATTTACGTGGCAATGTCTAATGTTGGTGACTCGATCTTCATGAAACTCCACTGAACGGAAGGCCTATGTTTCGGAGGTCTATCAAGGCCAAGTGTCAATAACATTCAACTACAGCATGAACAAAGAGTGGCAACACCAAGCTCAAATCACCACAAAAACCGAATGCAACCTGGAGGTTTCATGAAATGGGGGTATAGGATTTTCCATGAAATCAACCATCTAGCTGAAACTCCCATATGATTGCTGATGATGATGGGAAAGCTGATGCTTCATTCCCTTTCCTGTAGGGATGTGGCAGTATCCACCTAATGTAATGTGGCTGGTTGACCGCCAGCAAAATCACCTGATATCAAATGAAATATTCCTCCTCCCTGAAACATACACAATCAACCACTAAAAACAACTCAAATCCAGTTGTAGCTTGGGAGGTCCTTAATTTTGAGTCTCAAAAGAACTGCAATCTGTGGGAAAGGAACTAGCAGTTCATGATTCTCTCATGGACTTGCAGGGTAATCTTTGGACATGTTTGAACATTGCGCCGCAGGTAGTTGTTTCGGCAAGGGACACCACCCAGGATCACCCTGCAGTCAACTCACGTCAACTCCATTTTTGGGCGCGCAAACATACATCACATAGGAACCTCCCAAGAAATGTCTCAAAGTCATGGTAACCACTGTTTTAGTATTTGTTTGAACCAAGTTCTATCTTCTTGGGGTACAAATCACTTCGACATCATTGCTTGCCTTTGGATGCCTTTGGCTCATGCCCTGCCCCCAGGTCCACCCCAAGATCCACGGGAGGCTTTAGAGTACTAGCGATAATTCGTACACCATATTGCAAACATTTAGTGTGCTGATTACCCTCTAGTAATTTAACATAGCTATGGAAAATGGCCACTTATAGTTGATTTACGCATTGAAAATGGTGGTTTTCCATAGTTATGTTAGTTTACCAGAGGGTATATCACTGGTTGGTGGTGCAATAACCATCTTGAAAAATATGAGTTCGTCAATGGAAAGGATGACATCCCATATATTATGGAAATAAAAATGTTTGAAACCACCAACCAGATCAGTTATATCATAATACATCACATCCCATGTTTGATTCAATCCTTAAAAAACATGTCTGCCAAATCCCTTTTTTTTTAAGCGTGAACTCCTTGAACTCCCTCAACCTCTCCTTCCTTCTTGTCAGTGAAGAATAAAGTCTACAGTAGTTTTTGGCAAACCTCGATGCTCCATGTCCATGTATGACAATTCTGAACTAACATTCACCCCAAAAATGATTTGTTCACAGATTTTGACAGGTAAACATACCACGCATTGTGGCTTTGTCTGGAAAATGCCAGGTTTCCCATCCTCTGGTGAATCATCATCATCCCTATTAAAATTGCCAGAAAATGGGGCTGCAATGTCCAGTGTGAAAAAACCACCCAAATCATCCCAAGTCCATTTTCATTTGTCAAATATGGTTATACATATATATATATATACCATGTTATATCACGTTAAATCCCCTTTTTTGATGATGAAATCTGATGAAATCCCATTTCTTCAGCATACAAGCGCTAGTTATCCATGTTTCACCGGTGAAAAAAATGGCGTCGCTGCCCCGCTGGGCCCCGCTGGGCGCTGGGCCCGGCCTTTGCCTCCCTTGGCGCCCTTGCCCTTCGACTCCCATCCGCCGGCTCCGCCGTCATAGCCCCCGTCCCAGGAGCCACCCCAGCCGCCGCCGCCGCCCTTCCCTTTGCCGTCCCAGCCCCAGCCACCTCGGCGCCGGAGGCAGTTTGGTTGGAACCAAAGCATGGAACAAGTATGGAAAAGTATGGAAAAAATGGATGGAAATGATGGAAACTTGATAACATGTCAACAATATGATAATGAAACATGCTCTCAAAATCTCAAAGAAGCAGCTTGAGATGAACAAAGTTCTTGGATGTGTTTAGAAGTAATATGATCCCCATAAATGGTGGTTTGGAATCTTGGGAGCTCCTTACGAAAGCGATTCCAATCCAGCAGGAAGGGTTTGGCCCTCTCATTCGCAATTTGTGTGTCATTGGGCTGTTTTTCTTAGAGAAAGTTTTACATCAATGAAACCATTATAATCCCCATTAACTATAGTTATATCTACCATAAACCATTCATCCACATTGTCAAGCCACTTATAAATCAACTGAACGCTATCTTGGGGGCCCCATGATCTTTACCCTACATTTTCGGGATGTTCGGTGATGATTTCCCCTTTTTCTTCCAAGTTCTGAATCAACTTTGCACTGGAGAATAGAAGAGCAATAAGGATACCCTCTGGTAAACTAACATAACTATGGAAAATCACCATTTTCAATGGGTAAATCCACTATAAATGGCCATTTTCAATAGCTATGTTAGTTTACCAGAGGGTAACTCAGCTGTGAAGATTGGGGGGGTCATTCCAACTGTATTCTGTCTCGAAGATTCGCCTGATGATTTTTCTTCCGGAGATCACTTACCATCCATCTGGTTATGACATTCACAGGGCGAGCATCACCATGCTATTAATAGGTAAACCATCGGGGTTGGTATTTGGGGAGGACTGTTGGGTCAAGATTTTGTAGCTGTAAAGTAGCTCTGCCCAACCCCAATCACTACATTTTCCATGCACAGGCCAAAAAAAAATCACTACAAAAGTGCA
>Ga0126342_10006990_pt1 | contig 20108 bp, 19 predicted proteins | sample Cyp1metagenome_FD_92528 | JGI IMG/M metagenome (GOLD analysis project Ga0126342, IMG submission 92528) | Coral microbial communities from Lord Howe Island, Old Settlement Bay, Australia - Cyphastrea 1 metagenome | ecosystem: Host-associated > Invertebrates > Cnidaria > Coral ...
ATAAAGTGCCAGAATGTTTGCCAGATAGAATGCCAGAAGATTTGCCAGATAGAATGCCAGATAGGATGTCAGAAGATATGCCAGATAGAATGCCAGAAGATATGCCAGAACATATGCCAGAAAATATGCCAGTTAGAGTGCCAGAAGATATGCCAGATAGAATGCCAGAAGATATGCCACATAGATTGGCAGAAAGTGGGCCAGAAGATATGCAGGATAGAATGCCAGAAAGAAGATTGGCCAGACAAACGCGACTAGAACATAGGGACAAAGAATGGCAGAAGATAACCCAGATAGAAAACAAGATCATGTCGAGTAGAATTTTAGTGGATCACTCGCTTTGCTGGGTTCTTGGTCAAGCAAGCTCAAGCCAAAGCAAGTTGTCTTGTGGAACTGATGATGTGTTTGAGCAGCCATGCATCATGTTTATGTTAGCAGTTTGTATTGGTTAGCAACAGCTTGCACAGGTTTTGAATTGCAGGTTCACTGCCAAATTCTTGTTCTTCCAGCTTTGATCATCATCCGTCGCCTCCAACAGATACATCACTTGACGATGTGACAACAATAATTTCCAAAAGGAAATATCATCCTTCAAACAATTTGACCGCGCGGGCTCCACAACTTGCTTCACCCACATACACTCACGACAACGCAGGTTGCCGAAGCCCTGTTGGATCTCCCTGCATTGCTGCACAGCCAGGGCAATCAAATTCAAGGAATGATAGTTCACACATTTGGGCAGATCCAGTCCCAGCGCCGCCACAGACTCCGAAGCTCGCTCCAATTGGTTTCTGTAGTCAAGGCAGGTTCGTTCCATGCGGGCCAATGTCTCCTGATGCGTTCGTCGTGCATCAACCAATGGCAATGATTGCAGCAGCTGCCAGAAAATATCATCATGAAGATATGACAGAAGATATGTCAGTAACAAAACGTATAAATGTCATGGTGGGATCACTCGAAGTAAAGTAATTTTTCCATTAATAACCCCAACTGCGCTCCCAAGTGGGACATATACCTACCCTACATATCAAAATATATCAAATATCAAGCAGCTTATGGTGATATAATTAACGGGACATATAATCATGTATGATTGGTGACGAGTAAACAATGCTGGATTTAGCCCTCGCTACAGATATATCTACCAAAAGTATCCACAAGTCCTAGTTATTATATATATATATATTTCTTAGCCAATGTATGTGTATATATATAGATATGGTCTTTTCAAGGATATAGAGTGATTTTTCACGAATAGGCTGGGCAAAGACTAGCTCCAAAATTGGATGGCACCCCGCGACACCAACATCGATTTTCCCCAAACATTCATGAGGCTAGTCAAAACCCTGGCACCCAAACGGTACCCCAAGATAGCTGGCTAATGGATGCTAATTTTGTCAATATGGATCAATATGGTACAGTATATAATTTAAATAAGTTTGGATACATCTCCATGTCTGATCTTGGATTTGCTAATCTGCGGATCCCACAAAATCAAACATATTCCCTATAGATTTCCCTAATTGGATTTTCCATCATAGAAATCGGCTTAAACAAACCCAGCCGATTGTAATGGATTGAGTGTCAACATCTGCTGAATTGACGGATTTATGCAAGGTAGTGCCTCCCCAGTTATATGTTGGTTTATAAACCCTATAAACTAGTTCGATATGTCATTATATCTACCATAAACCATAGTGCCATAGAATTCACCTAGTTATTGCCCTCTGGTAAACTAACATAGTTATAGAACATCACCATTTTTACTAGGTCATTCATCTATAAATTGATAATTTTCAGTTCGCTATGTTAGTTTACTTCACCTGCACAAGTTGTCCCAGCAGAAAAAGCAGCTGGGTCACTCATCAAGTCTCCGTCGTATTGGTTCTCCTGAATCCGCAATGGAAGATGAACGTCAAAAAAAGTTTGGAATCATAGGGTAAACCCAATAGATTAAGCTACTATTGAGGATTGTTTCTATTTTTATGTAGGGTAAAATTGGGGATGGTTTATGATTGGGTTGACGGCACTATTATGTTCCTTGTTGATGTTTTTCGGGTTTCATGTTGGTTTCAAGCGGTCACAGAGGGGAATTCATGGGATATTCAATTCAATGAATGGGAACAAAAGGAACATGTACAGGATACAATCATGTTTTATAGAAAAAACAACAATATAATTTCACATCCTGGAGCCTTATAGGCAATAGGGCTGCTATCCCATGTTACCATGGTAATATATTATCATAATACACCTATCGATAGATAAGTTCCCCTTATAGCCCCAAACATTTTTCAAATAAGTCCATTTAATCTGCTATGATGACCATTTCCCCACTTTATATGGGCATGTTTTTAAACGGTGTCTACCCCCAAACGATCATTTTCAAAAAGGAACATATGAGGCCGGGAAAATGATGATCAACCATCAAATATTGGAGACATTTTTCACCTATTTTTCAGACAAGATGTTATTAATATAGGATATGATATACTAATATATGATAATAATGGTTCATATATGATTCATATAGGGTTAATATACTGATAATAATGGTTCGTATATGGGTATCATACCAGGTTGGTGGTTTCAACCTACCCCTCTGAAAAATATGAGTTCGTCAGTTGGGATGATTCTTCCCACGATATGGAAAAATCATCCAAATGTTCCAAACCACCAACCAGTGTTATTCATACCATGTCCATTCACTAATGTTTAATATGGACTAATATGGCGTTCATACATGGGCTTTGTCTGAAAACGGGTTACCTCTAACTCCATTGTTTAATCATCATTGTCCCTATCAAAAGTACCAGAGCCGGGATCACTGACACCATTTTCAGACAGACCCACATCATTCATACATATTAACATGTTATTCATACATATTAATACAATTTGAAACATATCAATACCAATGGTGAAAAATCACCATTTAGAGATACGCCGTATTTTTATACACCATATGAGTCATGTCAGAGTCATATTCATACCATTTCCATACTAGATCCCCACAAGGTGGTGCCCAAGTGAGCTGTTCACGCGAAGTTGGTGCAAATAAGTCCAATTTCACCAGGGTTGATTAATGGAGGTTATATCTAACTAGTTCATGGGGATTATAAACCAACGTTCACATCACTAAAAGGGCACCACCTGGCATTAAAATCCGTCAATTCAGCAGATGTTGACACTCAATCCATTTATAGGTCTATCCATTATCTATACATATTCAGAAACCATTTCCCCACGAGATCCACCATGGATTTCCGAAAATCATTTCCGAGGCAGGCTCCTGTGCCAAGCGAATGGCATGCGAGGAGCGGCCCGCCAACTGAAAGTAATGCATGGCTTCCTGCGGCATTCGGAAATCGCCATGGCGACCTGTTTTTTTTGGGAGGTCTTCACCATCAGAAAACCATGAACAAATGGGAAAAAATGGTGAAACATGGTGATTTAACATGATTTAACCATGAAAATTGGAAAGTTCACCATCAACAATGAGCTTTTCAATGGTGAGTTAGGCATCAACAATGATGACTTTGCCACTCAAAATGCCTATTTTTACCAGCAATTTGTATGGTGATTTAACGAACCAAAAACGGTGATCTTAAGCATCAGTTCTTCGATGATTTCACCATGAACAATGGGACCATTGGGCTTGGGTCATCTGGAGAATGGCATTTTAACCATCGGAAATTGGTGATCTAACGTGGATTTAGCCATGAAAAAACAAATCGATCAACTCAGGGGAACCAAAACAAGCGACGACTAATTCAGGTCCCCCAAAAACGGTTGAGGTCAGGTGCCCAAAAAAATCATCGATGATCAGATATAGAACAAGAATCGACTTGAGATGGGCGTTTATAAAATTCGGGTACTTCAATATTTCCTCCATTTGTTCGCCCGCTTTTGGAGTAGAAGGCACAGGACCCGTGGAGCTCCGAAGGCAAAGCTTGGAGCACCACCAGCCTTGGGCTTTTGCCACTGGAATCAGCTTCTCCGAGAACAAATGAAACGATGACTTGTGTTGAGGAGAAATTGGAGAGCAATTCCGAGACTGAAAAAATTGCTCTCCACAAATGAACCTTTTCTGCCAAGCTTGGAGAGCAATTCCAAGGCTCGAAGGCTCGAAGGTACCCGCGCTTGTTTGAATTTCATCACTTTGACATTCAGAGCACTGGGCAGGAGGCCATCGATGGGAATTGCTGTGGCTGCGATAGCCCAGGTGGATACCCATCGACGGGGGAAACCATCCCAAATGACTTTTTCTCATCCCACCCCCCTAATAGTTTTTCACCCCCTCTGTAAATCCTCACAAAAAACGGTTCTGAGTTATGAGTATAACCCCAACGGCACCTAAGTCTCCTAAAATAGCTGGGATTTATAAATGGTTCTTCCCCAAACGATGGGCATAGTGGGTTTTGAGCCATCCCCACATGGTTTTTGCGGGTATTTATCCAACTGAGTTGGGAACTAACTTGCTGAACGTTTGGGTTTATGATGGGTTCTTCGGGACTATAACTATAATTAGCTATAGTTTTTATCTGGTTGGTGGTTTCAACCTACCCTTCTGAAAAATATGAGTTCGCCAGTTGGGATTATGAAATCCATTGGTTAATCATCCTATAATTAACTTTTTTTTTAAAAAAATGGGTTTATAAACCAACTCATGAAATTGCTGTTACCCTCCGGTGTCATCAAACGTGGCTTGCTGGAAAATCCACCCCACATTTAGTTCGACAATTCTCCGATGACTTTCCCAGTGAACTAAACCTCCATTTGATTCGAGGATTTTCCATTAACAAAGGGTACATATGGACGTTTCCTAGAATGGTGGTACCCCCATAGCTGGATGGTTTATTTCATGGAAAACCCTATGAAAATTGATGATTGCTTGGGGTACCCCCATTTCAGGAAATCTCCATATCTGGAGTGTGTCCTATTTGTAACATTTTGTAACTGGCTTCTATCATGGTTCTGAAACATAAATTACCCTCTGGTAAACTAACATATCTATTGAAAAATAGTGATTTATAGTGGATTTACCAATTTTAATGGTGATTTTCCATAGTTATGTTAGTTTACCAGAGGGTACATATGAAAAGGAGTCAGGACTTTTTTCCACAAATGTCAATCATCCTGGATTGAACAAAATCCCCAGTTTTTCAACCAGTGGCTCTTCAAAATTGGGATGTTCACACTGATATCCCCGGGATTTTGGTCCCCGAAGGAACTTCCCGGTCTAACCGTTAACGTTATCATTGGCTAAGAAGACATCTCCCCAAGGTCATATCCCAACTACAAACCAACTAACCTTCCCAGTAAAATCAGTAAAAATCCATGAGCATATGGAACTCATAGTTATTCCATTGCGTTCCCATGATCTCCGGGACAGGCATTAGAGTTATTGCTATGGGAATGGTATCCATAGTCTTCCCATATATGTTTGCTGATAATGGCCCGCGGTTTCTCCTTGAAGTGGCCCGCGGCCTCCAAGTGCCTGGGTCAAGTCATGACGCCGGGTACGAGGTGAAAACAAGTTGCTTTCGAAAGCATAGTAACTATATAGGAATTATAGTAACATAGTAACTAGAACTAGTTGGGATTATGAAATCCATTGGTTAATCATCCTATAATTGACTACTTGGTGGTTCATCCCAGGAATCGTAAGTGGATTATAACCCCAGTTATAAGTGAACCTTGCTCCTACTTAGCCCAGTTATAACCAGGGTATAACCTACTTACTAAGTGGGGGTGAACCACCAAGTAGGAATTATAGTAACATAGTAACTATAACTAGTAACTATAACTAGTGCTACTATGTGGTACTATGTAGTTATTATGTTATAGTTTTATATATATGTACTTATATAGGCAATCAGTAACATAGTAAGCATATATAACCATAATAGACACCTATAACATAGTAACTATGTGGTTTCCAACCAGTAACTAGTTGTCTATAGTTACTATAATAGTTGTCTATATGGTGTTCCTAGGTAGGAACTATATAGACAACTAGTAACATAGTAACCATATAGTATATAACCATATCGTAACCATATAGCAACTATATAGTAACGAACTGTTGGTTTAGCCATACGGACTCTATAGATATATCATGATATATCTAGCATAAAACATAGATTTCAGCTAGTTATAGAACAGCTAAGCATGAACTATTATTGGACAACAGGATACTAGAGTTATAGATAATGATATGCCCATTAGTTCACTGGAACGGCATCCCCAAGTGGACTGGAATAAGGATGTGTTAATAGTAGTGGTAATAGTAATGTATTGTATGTATACAGTCACACTCGATTAGTTAAGCTAGATTACTATTCTTCAATAACAGGATATTGTAGCAAACCCAATAAATCATCCCCTTGATTGTTATGATTTGCTAATATTGGTTCAGCTTCGCATGTTTACTAAGAAATGGCTCAGGGATTATCAGGCTAAGCATGGACTATCTGTTGGTTGAAAATCCCATATAGCATCCCGAATTCATCAGCTAGTATAGCCCCCTATTCCAAAACATACAACAATCAATCAACAATGTTTCTGGCTCGATAAGCAATCAAATTCAGGAAACAAGTTCCCTTCAAGCAAGTCTTGAATCCGGGATTGTCATTTGGCTAAGCATGGACTATCGGTTGAAAATCCCCCCCCAAAAATAAATTCATCAGGTAGTATAGCCCCCTATTCCAAACTAGAATGGCATGGGAATAGACTTGAATAGCCCCTAGTAATCCAACCGTTTGCAAAGTGGAAGCAACCGCCATTTCTTCAATGGGTAAATCATCTACAAACATGGCCCCTTTTCCCGTCTTGTGATGTCCAATAGGTCATCCGTAGCTACTCAGAACCTTTGGGGTGGACAAGCAAAATATGCATAAATATGCTGATTTCACGATGAACAATTCTGGTTGGTGGTTTGAACCCCCTGAAAAATATGAAAGTCAGTTGGGTTTATGAAATTCCCAATATATGGACAAATAAAATTCATGTTCCAAACCACCAACCAGAATCTAGTGATTGATCTTCTAAACAAAACATGAATCCAATCTTTCCAATCTTTCATACTCAAAATTGATGAGGTTCATAATGCCTCATTAAAAGCTACCCTTCACCAAACTTTCGCCAAGAAGTGGAGAGCGTTAATTGTTTCTATATCCGATCTAGAACCATCCAATTTCGAGGAGTTGTAGTTGTTGTAGAACCATGACCTACACCTGCAAGGTGCGTTCCAGTAGATAGCTAAGTTCACTTATAACATCTTATAACTTGGTTAACTCTGGTTTATGGGGACCTAGTAACTATGAACCCATTATAACTTCATAAAGGTTCAACCTATTAAACCAATGTGGTATAGTTACAAGATGGTTTATGAGTGTACTTGGTGGTTCATCCCACGGCTCCTTATCCCATGTAAATCACTGGGGTTATAACCCACGTACGAGCCGTGGGATGAGCCACCAAGTAACTATGATTCATGGCTTTTAAAGCAACTTATACTTGCGCCTCACGGCCTCACCTTCCACGAAAAAATCGTGGGGCCATCTCAAGAGAACCCAAGTTCTTCCCCAGCTTTAAACCTCATGGCATGGGTTTAGTCAAACCTTTTCCATAATCATATTCCATAATCTAAGAATAGATCATGGGAAAGGTTTGACCTTAGAATCATATTGTGGAATGGTTTGACTAAAATTATAGGCCATTATTATATTAGAATCATATTCTACAAATTATTAATCATAAATATTATACTGGAATAATTTTTCTACTAGATATGATTTTGGGATGATGAAGCTGTAACCCGAGTGATTCATCCTGGTTGGTAGTATACCTACCCCTCTGAAAAAATATCACTCAGTTGGGATGATGAAATTCCCAATATATGGAAAACATGTTCCAAACCACCAACCAAATAATCATCATATTCCATAATCAATCTAAAATTAAGGGCATCTAATTATTGATCCATGGAATCTAAGAATAGATCATGTTCTAATTATCGGGCAACATCAAACCCTTCACTTGGATGCCTTTACACAGTTTCTATGAAATCCCAGCAGGATATTCCCAGGATGGGACTCTGCTGGTTGGTGCTGCGCCAAATCTGAGGGCTTACCCAAATCACACCACCATTAACCATGTACCAACCATTCACCATTCGGCATGCCCAATATGCCATATTTTGACAATGAAGTCCTAGATATCAAAACCCGATACATTTGCCGCCCTGAATAATTCAGCATTCTACAGCTGCTTGTCCCACAATGTCCCCTTCAAAATTCCGATTCTCATGGGTGTTCCATCAACTGGAATTAGGACTTTGACATCAATGGAGCATTTCCCATGATGGACATTCTCGTGTGTTTTCCACAGTTTCTCTGTCCTTTTGGTGCTATTACACCCCATGGAACTCCCCCCAAAATGGGGTTTCAGAACATCATTTTCCTATTGAGTATGGTCATTTTGGGCTTCATTCCCAATAAAATCTCAGTATTCTCCCATTGTTCATCCTAAGATTATTGGGATGAACAATGGGAAAATGGGAGAATACTGAGATTTATTGGGACTATCCATCCCAAGATCCCCTTCTGGTGCTTACAATCCACCTTCCACCCATCCCCAGCCCCCCCATCCCCGCCCGTGCCTGGCGAGGTGATAACAGGCCGCTTGGTCCTGCGAATCTTCGCAGATCTTCTGCGCACGATCCAAGTCTTCGTTGAAGCACGCGACCTACCACCGCGCAGCCAACGGGGGGATGCCCGGGCCAGGGTGGCCCCCCAGTGGTGGTGTTTGTTGCTGTGTAAAACACCATTCACTATTAGTAGATATCATAAGTACTCATAAACCATAGTTATGGGAGTTATGTTCACCAACTTAGCGATTTCGTTTGGGCCCCACATTGCAGGTAGAAATGAACATTTGATATGATTTAACCATAGAATAATGGAGATTTATACCCGATTTATGTTTGCTAAGTTGCTTTAGAACGAATATTTCAATAGGGTTTATGGTCAATGCACTCGGTAGGTGCAATATAGACTTAAAGATGGGCTTATCAACCAACTCATGTTCAACCCTGTGATGAAGCGGTTACAAACAGGCAATATCTTGAAGATTTGGGGAAGGTGCCTACGTTTTTTCCTTGTTGCCTTGAAACAAACACGTTACTCTCTTACACAATCAATCGTCGATGTCCAGAAAACATGGTGAGATGACATAACGTTTACCCAACGCAACATGGGATATGAAGCAACAATCATGTGGCTAGCTTTAGATAAACCCTGATGGCAAGTTAATGGCTAGCTCAATATGATGTATTTTATATATTTTTTGTCCATCAAAGTGGTCATAAACCGACCCAAGAATTTGGTTGTCCCACAAACAAGCCCGTGACTGCTGGAGGAGGTTCAATTCCATCATTGAAACCATCATCAACGTTCTGTTATTGATTGCTTCTATGGCAATGTGTAACCAGGTCCCCATTGAAATAGTCACCATTTTCAAAATGGTGGTGGTTTATGATTTTGGGTACTCATAGCGCCGTTTATGGTTGAAAGTGGTGCCTCCGATTATAAGTTGGCTAATAATCCCCATAACGGTTTTCGATTTTGGGTACGTATAGCGCCCTTTTAAATTTATGGTTGAAAGTGGTGCCTCCAGTTCTAAGTTGGCTTATACTCCCGATTAACTAGTTCAATGTATCTACTATACACCGTAGTGACATGTTGCAAAGATACACTTAAAACCAACTTGCAGCAGCTAACAAACTGGGGTACCACCTTGCATACTTGATTGTTGTCCCAATTTTCCGAAAATATTCCCATCATGTCCCCACTATTCAATATAACCTGTCCTAAGATTCTAGTATTTTCACATCTCAATCACCCATTACCTTATTGCTGCTGAAGTCCACTTTTTCCCCCTTTGCAGCATATACTATTTATATATCTTATACATATATAATATTATATCATATCATATTACATTATATTATATTAGTTATATTATATTATTATATTATATTATTATATTACATCATACTATATTATAGATTTATAGTATATTATATACCATGTTATATATTTTTTGCTGGCTCCACTGCCGGTCAAATTCCCTCCCACGATAAATCTCACTAGAACCCATTCCATTCCATTCAAAACTAGCAGTACCCTCTGGTAATTTAACATAGCTATGGAAAATCAGCATTTTTAATGGGAAAACTCACTATAAATGGCCATTTTCAATAGCTATGTTAGTTTACCAGAGGGTAAATCACAAGTTTCATCAATTTCCTGTGGATTTTCTACAACAAATCGCCATCGCAAGTACCCGCCATCGCCATTGGCCGCCAAGGTGCACGACACAGCGACAACCAATCGTTGGCTTTGGTGTACTCCCGGGCCGCACCGTCCAGATCCTTGCGGGGACGCCCTAGATGAGAGATCAACTTGAAAAGCTTAATGGACAGTAGTAATCATAGTAGTAGCAATGATACCCTATGGATCCAAGTACCTTCTCCGGAAGTGTTTGGGGTATAATTTGCTTTAATTTGGAGGGTTAAGTACCTTCTCAGATAGTGTTTGGATCCATAGGGCCATAGGGATAGTAATGGATAGTAGAAATAAATAATGATCAATAATGCTAAGTACTATTAGTAGTTGGTTTAACTTGAAAAGTTTCATGGAATAGTGGATATAGATAAGGACAATCAATGCTGGTTGGTGGTATACCTACCCCTCTGAAAAATATGAGTTCGTCAGTTGGGATTATTCTTCCCAACTGAATGGAAAAATAAACCAAATGTTCCAAACCACCAAACAGAATGGATAACTAAATATCAATAGAGATATACTATCATTATTGGAACAATTGTCATTATAGCCTATCACATTTAAAAAAAAGTGGATATAGATAATTGATGGTAACAACTTATATGTTCATGGAATAAATGGTAACAATAGTAAATTTTATCATAATTCATGGTAATTCGGAATATAATGAAAAGCAGCCATCAACACATTATATATAGATTTAATTGATGGTAAAAACCATGATTTCCTGTAGATTATTCCTTTAACCAATCCATTGATTGGTTGAGTTGATTTCAGGCACTCATGTGGGTAAAACAATGTCATAAACCATCCATGACTGGGAATGGGAAACATACCACCAACCAAAAAGTGGTGATGACGGGGGGGATGGTTTCTGGCATTGTTTTGCCCACATTAGTGGACATAGGTACTCTCTGGTAATTTAACATAGCTATTGAAAATGGCTATTTATAGTGGATTTACCCATTAAAAATTGTGATTTTCCATAGTTATGTTAGTTTCTCAGAGGGTAATAATGATAGCAATGGATAAATTAATAATAATTAACAAATATATGATATATAAAATTATTAAAACATATAATGGACTACTGGTGGATAACTAATAATAAATGGATACTCTAATGTCAATGGAATTCTGGTGGATAACTAATAATTATATTGATAGTGAAAAGTGTGATAATCTATAGTGGAAAAACATGTCAATAGAAATAAATAATGATATACCTTGTGGATAACTACTAACGATAACAATGAATCATAAATAGTGTAAATAATGGTGATATTATGTTGTATCAAGAATCATGAATGGTAAATTACCATTATGTTATTTTTAGTTTATATTCACATTAAAAATTCCACTGAGCCGGGGATTTACAGCCAACATATCAACATATTTCAACAAATCACCAACATGTCATGAGAACATTTCACCACGTGTATCATGGGAAATCTTTGGAACATCAAAAAATGGGTTGCGGTAAGGTAGAAATATCGCACTAGGTAGCTGGGGGTTTCTGAACCAGCAAAGGTAGCTGGAGGTAGCACCACATTCTAGCATATCATATAACTGGAAGGTACAGAATGTGGAAAAACCCAACTATAAATTAGATAAAACCAGTAAGGAACCTCTTCACCAAGTGGGATGATCCCCCAAGCATAGGGAACCTCTGAGACTGTCGACACGGCCTTCTGCAAAAGATTGTCGACACTATCACCATAAAATCGCCAGGAAACTCCATCAATACTGTGAAATCAAATCCTGTTGTAAAATGTTATAAACAGGGCTTGGTAAATGTTCTGTTTTGGGGATTTGTTTCACATCACTTGAACAAGTATCCGTTGGAGATCATATCCCCATAGTTGGGTAATGTTCAATTAGGACATTTACCAACCCCTGATACACCCCATTAAATTCAATCAAATCAAATTCTTGGGGGCTTACTAATCTTATTAATTGAACCCAATTCTTGGATATTCTTGGGGAGTCTGAAGGTCATATTCTACACAGTATAGCTTGCACCAGCTTCAAGTCCTATGCTCCATGCTGGAACGCGTATCAACATATTGATCCCTCAAAATCACCCAGTTATGTAGGCAACTATACCCGCACCATGGACCATCTGAAGGAATATTTAAAGGAAAAATAAAACAGCTATGTGGACCATCTGACAAGAATCTTTAAAACAGGATAAAACAGCTATAACCCCTATAACCAGCTCAAAACTATTGACAAACAAAAGCTGTCGCACCGAGGAGCTGCTTTGGATTCCAGGAATTGCGCGTACCAACGGTGCAAATGCGAATCGTCGCTCTTCTCCACGTAGTTGCCTGCGATGAGGTTTAGCCACCTTGAAGGTGGGGCTAAAAGTAGTTAGCCAATGACTGGGTACCATCTGGTTATTTAACATAGCGAACAGGAAAATCACTATTATTAATAGCTAAACCATCATAAATAATCTACATGGGCTATTTTCCAGTTCGCTATGTTAAATAACCAGAGGGTAACTATAATGACTGTTTTTTTTTTCTAAAGCCCCCAGTGATTATAGAAAACTAAACCGAATTTAGTTATAGTTATAATATTAATTGAGTAAGATGATACTGCTTATAAACCAACTTATACTGTAACTGGCGCCCACCTTCTGGAACCCGACACAACCAGCATCTATTTCTGGTTGGGCTTCAAGAGAGTTATCATCTTATAGCGAAGGGGTTGAAGCCACAACAAAATGAGGACTTCAAAAAAGGACAAAGTATGGTTAAAACCCATCATGGAGGCAAGGGTGTTCTCCTATATACAGTGTGGCTGGCAGGGCTAGCGATTTCTGCCATGGGCACAGTGGCTGGTGATTTCTGCCGTGATCGTTGGGTTATATCACCAGATTCAGTGCTTAAGCCCTCCAAAACCACCACTGGTTGGTGGTTTCAACCTACCCCTCTGAAAAATGATGGAGTTCGTCAGTTGGGATGATGACATTCCCAAGATATGGAAAAACAAAAAATGTTCCAAACCACCAACCATACAATTTTTGGAGCTCATCAAACAAGTGCTATTTACTTGGGATCGCGCAAGCAAGCATCCCCTCGAATCCAAGGTGAATAAAACTCGCAAGGTTGACGGTGGTTTCAGCTTCATCAACTGCAGCTACTGTAGCTTATTTATGGTAGGTACCTCCAATTTAGGTTCCTGAAACTGGTCCATACACTCCGAATGCATATTTAACAAACTATATGATGCATATGTGTTAGTAGTTATCCACTAGTTGTTGTTAATCGAGCAGGATAAAAAAAACACTCCGAATGCATATAATATGACTTACGCGTTAGGATTCACCTGTTGACTTGGTTTCCAACAGCCGTTGTTTCCATCATCTGGTGGTTGTCCCCCTCTGTTTTTGCTACTGGGTCAAGCTTGTGAAATAGCATCTTTTTCTGCACCCTTGATTTTTGCTTTTAAAGAAAACACGATATTTTTTTTGGAGGACAGAATCACTCATCACCATTGGTGCTAATGTCAAACTCGCCCAAGGTACACAAGCTCTATAACTTGCTTCATCATTAGCATAATGACAAGGACTTCTGGTAGCTATATCATGATACATAGAACTAGTTACATGGCTTCATGACGAACTTGCTGGGCGAGCCCAGTAATCTCTAAAGTATTACCCACAATGTGCATCATGGCTAAATCATCGCCCGCCTCAAGCAGTTATTTGAGGATTGAATCCCCATAGAGCCGCTGTGTAAAGCTTCACTTTGCAGAGGTAAATCATGGTCAAATCCAGTACTTTATGGCTAAACAAACGAAATTTCTGATGGCTAAATCCCTCAATAGGTCCATAAGCCCTGTTTCAAGTGATTTACAACGTTTCTTGGAAATCTTTGGTTTATGATCGGTTTATAAACAAACGTCTGAATCTAACATCCATATCATCCATATATAAAGTCTATCCACCATACTGTGGATGGTTGCGAAATTCTGTATCACCTTGGATGGTTGAAACCCTATAAATAATGGGATAAGATAAACCACCTATCAACTGGTGATTCGGATTTCGCAACCATCCACCATACATCCAACCAAAAAAGCCCTGCTCCCAAGGGCCCAACCGGTGCCTAGTTCTTCTGTCATCCCCATGGAACATAGCAAGCGCGGTGACTCGGTACGATAGGTGCCGGAAAACCTCAGGACATGTTCGCAGCAAGCGCTGGTTTTCACAACACTGGTATCACTGGATTTAATGTTAAGAGTGGTATATTACCCAACTATTATGAGAATGGTATATTACATATATAATTATATATAATGGATAATGTGAAGAATGGTATGTTATAACAATAGTTGTATATATCATGTCATGAGTTCATGCTATATCCAAGATACTAACTTGCCAAATTTGATATCATTCTTAATTTGATGAAACAGTGGTATATAAACCAACCATCATATGAATTAATGGAGGTATAGTGGATATGATGTTCATCACCAAACATTTATTGAGAATATGCGTCCATATAGCGGGTATAAGAAAATGACATATGTATTCTGGTTGGTGGTTTCAACCCCTCTGAAAAAATATGAAAGTCAGTTGGGATCATTATTCCTAATATATGGAAAAATGACAAATGTTCCAAACCACCAACCAGTAAGCCAGCAATCAACTTGATATGACAGTTGCGTTTGGACATCAAGCTGGCATAGTATGGCAAAATCATGGGAGACTTAAAACATGAACATGAACTGTCATGGGGATATAATGGAATATCACCCAGACTATGGCTAATTGGTTTGTCTGAAAATGGGGCCCTTACCTCCCAAATCCAAATTTCCCCAGCGAAACTACCAATCAATTCCGATTTACATGAGTGTTAACAATCATTCCTCGCTCAAAAATGGATGAACTTCTCAAAAAAAAATCGACCAACAATCTCAACCACCAGTTTTTGCTACTGAAGTCCCTTGTCTTCCCACGTTTTCACCATCCAAGATCACCAGCCAGCCTTCCGCCGCGCCCTCCGCGCCGAGGCACTCGTAGTGGGTCAAGGCGCCCTCCACATCTTCCAGCGCTTCCAAGTGCTGCGCATAGGCGTAGTGCGTGGGTTTCAGGTGGATTCGGTCCTGCAGATCCCCGGGTTTTTGAACATGGGAACTGATGGGATGGAAGTGTTTTTTTGGTATGTGTTTATTTTTAAATAACCTGTTGGTATTGTTTTAAAGTAAATAACGTCATTTTTTTTGTTTTTTAGAAACTACATTTTTTTTGGTATTTGCTTCAAAAAACTTCACCAGATGCAAAACCTTGAGTTTAAATGACATGTCTGAAAGCAACCAGTGAAGATTTTAGGAATGTCCAAAATTGGAGATAGCCTTTATATACACATTTCATATATATATATATACATATCATATATATATATATATTCCTAACAAAGCAAAATAAACATGTTTTAGGTTGCAAGAAACGTATGTTTGCAGTGACCAGCGAGGTAATGTCTGCATGCCTTGATTTTCCCATGTATTCAATGGGGCTTTCCGGTTAGAATGTTTCCAAGAGAACCAATCCATTGAATCTTGGAAGTTTATGGCTGCTCTGCATCCCAGTGACTGGTCGCCTTGTGAGATACGTTTTTTTAGGCTGGGAGGCGTATCTGGGTGCCCCGAAATGTCTCTCATGAGTCAACCCAAAGGGATAAGCAACCCATGATATTCCTATTTTGTGGTGGGTATGTTCAATTGAAAACAACAGCGTTTATGCAACCATTTTAACTGCTAAATCCCCATCAGAAAATCTTGTGTGCTTCCCCAGCAAGAACCCATCATATGAACAAATAAACCATGATTTTGGTAAAGATTAATCTTATCTTCCTTTCTGGGATTTTCTTGGCTATTCGGATATTTTCATGTATCAGAGTGATTCGTTATATGCCCAAATCTTATAAAACAAAAAACACAACATAGCTTGGATTAGGATCGAAAACAACACATATACACCGCAATCATTAATAAACTTACAAGTATCCATCACCATAATAGGCCCAAACCAACTGTTTACTTAACCTCTGGTATGTTAACAACTACGGAACATGGATTCAGATGGCCAATTTGGTACGATGACATAGCTATCTTCAGATGATGATCTTCCATAGCAAACTTTTTTCGATTACCAGAAGTTATCCCATCTATTTTCTGATAAATTCCTGAATTTATCCTATAGATTTCCTGAGTCTTTATCTATTTATCTATAATATTATATTTCCTGAGTCTATATTTACTATTTATCTATAATATTCTATAATTATTTTCAAAAAAATATTTCCTGAGTCTATATTTACTTTTCCACAGCAAACTCCTGAAAAAATGTCCATTTCCCAGGGATTTCCCAGTTTGTTTTTTTCGAAGCCAAGCCGTGGCGAAGCCGTCCTTTGTCTTGGCCACGTCCAAGGCCTTTTCCCAGTTGCCGCTCGCCTGTCTCGTGGATCAAATCCCGGTTGAATGGGTTGCAGTTATGGCCCAACTGACAGTTATAAATGGGCTTATCATACATAATGATATATGATGATATATGACCTTATGACCTTAGTTATAGGAGTTATAATATGCCACTACTGTTAGTTGGGCAATAACTGTGGGACACTTCCTCAAAAATGCTTCATGTTTCATAAATGTAGCAATATCAAAATGATGAAACATGAGCTAAGATAGGAACTATCTGCCAACATCTGGGCTTTCATGGGGGATAGATTCAGACATGACTATCAACAGGGACTAAACATGTAAACATTGCTGAATTCTCAAAAATTGTTCAATACTTGTGAGAAAATAGTGGCTTATTATGGAAACTAATAGGGTAGTGATGGGGAAGACATAGGGATAAGCATCAATCATGAAAGGTGGCTCCCCAGTGAATTGAATTGCTGTTGGATTATTACAATTGTGTAACCGTTGGGATTATGCAACATATATCGAACTAGTTGATCCAAGAAAAATGATCCCATGGGACAAATCATGGGACAATTACTTGGACAATTAAGGATAATCTTTGATTGTTGCTGTGTTGTTTTACTTTCAGAAAATTGTTTCATTAATGGGAAACATATATCATTGGGCAACACAGGGAGATGTTAATGCAATTATTTAATGTTCAACTGGCCAACGATGATACTGTATAATCAAATGGTGATAGTAACATGCGACAATCCATGTTTCATTAATGGGATAATATCTGTAAACACCAGGACGCAAGTGACGTAAATGCCACTCTGATCAACATCCGGCCAAGCTCAGCTGCATTGCTGGTCTGCTGCGCTGCTTCATCGTCTGCAAGCTCTTCCTCATCGCTGGCAGGTGGGGCTACGGTGTCAGTGGCGCGTGGGGCATCGTGCTGCAACCGCTTGGCCGTTGGACGCAGCTGCAAAAAATCGCCCAGCTGCACTGCAATCGGCACTCTGCCAAACCACTTCTCCAGGTAGCGCCCCATGTCCAGCATCATCCGTTCCTGCCGTCTGGCTTGTTTCATCGTGGTGTTGTGGTCACCCTTATTTCTTTTTTGGTGTCCGTATGATGTCTCCGCGGTGCCGCGCTGGACTGTCTGAATTACTATACTTCACAATAGAATGCATTTGGCGGAGCGCATATAGCACTGAAACAGAAACCCGACATGTCAATGAGCGTAAACATGACCCTGATCATTTGTTTATTGCGTATCACTTCAATCTGACTCCTCAAACCCTTTAGAAAACCCTTTTTTGCGGAGTTTGTCTGAAAATAGGCTACCCCAAAATCCACTGTTTGATCATCGTTCGTTCCTTCGACCATCGTTGCCAGAATCGCGGGGGATACAACCAATGGATTCTTTAAGGTGGAATCTATATAAGAAAGCGCACGGTTTTTACGACCAAATATGTGGTTTCACCCATTTTTGTCCTTCAGCCTTCAACTATATCATGGATGAGAGGGAAATTACATGGATTATATGGAGATTATATGGATTACCCTCTGGTAAATTAACAGTTTGATCCTGAAAATCACCAAAAATCAGATGGTTGGGAAACTCTTGGTGGCTCTTCGGCTCCTCGCTTGGTGGGGAATATCGACCCAAAAAAACCAAACCGCTCCCTCCGAAAACTGGATACGAAACTATAAACCAATTCTAGGAGATACTTCTCACATAACACCATTATCAAGTGATACTTCAATTATAGAAGATTTTCCTACTGTAACACCTTCATTTATGTGATCTTCCCACATGTTCCTATGTTTTTCCAACTTTTTATAGAGGCCATTTCCCATCGCCATGTTATGAATGACAGCGCCAATCGGCCTGGTAGAGCTGATTTAGCAAGTCATATCCTGAGCAGATGTCCGGCACCCATGGACTGTGGGGTTTAACCACAAGGTGGTGCTCCCCCCAGTTGTAAGGTTGTTTATAAACCCAATTTATATAATTATATATATATAACATGATATAACCCCCATAAACCCTGGTTATTCAGTTATAAATTTGTTTATAATCCCCATTATATAACATTATATAACTATAGATATCTATAGATATAACCCCCATAAACCCTAGTTACTGGACTTGTAAACCAACTTAGCTAACAATGGGGCACCACCTTGCAGGAAAATGGGTATCATTGATACATGATGGTTAATGGGAAAGCCATGGACTGGTACTTTCTCATCAATTAGATTCAAAAAACCATAGAAAAACCATAGGAAAATGATGGAAAATGGAGGTTTACCCTCCGGTAAACGTTTACATAACTATGGAAAATCACCATTTCAAATGGGAAAACTCACTACAAATGGCCATTTTCAATAGCTATGTTAGTTTACCAAAGGGTAGATGCCATTCTTTGTTGATTCTACCCCGCCACCGTCTGGACATTTCACATTGGTAAAAATTACCAAATTGTAGATGATTTACCTATTAAACATGGCCATGTTTCATTGCGATGTTAGAGTACCAAAGGGTATGTGATTCTTGGTCCATCTATTGCTTCAGCTTTGTTCAATGGCCAATCTTCGATACCCTGTAAAAAGAAATGTTCTTAGCTGGTGAGTAAATATCCGCATTTATATATGGGAATGTCTCAAAGTAGGGTTGCCCAAAATGTGGGTACCCCAAGTCCAATTTTGAGAAATTCCCACATAACAATCAATCATCTGACTAGAATAGCTATTCACTTGGTTTCCCCGTGTAAATGTAAGTATACAAAAACCTAACCGAACATTCACCCACCACAAACTAGAGCTTTGTTGATCCCCCTCCGAAAATTGCTCAATTTGTCGCCCCAGGTAACTGATTATGCACCCTCGGGTAATAAATTTGACATAACTATGGAACATGGCCCATTTTTTAGACGATTCATGTCTATTCACCTATCATAATATGCTGATGTTCATTGATTTCCTCATACATTCCCTGTGGTAAAACACTGTGAGTTCGGCTCGCCAAGTGTCTTCCACATTGTTTCAGCAACTGTTCCTTGGCAGTTGCAGGGATCCTTCGGTGAAGTGAAGCAAGTGCTGGACGAAAAAAATCGGGGATATTCATGGGATATTCAACAAACTTATATCAACGGGAATATAAACGGGATATTATTGGGATATATGTATATATATATAATTTGGTCCACCTGAAATAAATATATATATATAATTAATGGGATATATATATATATATATATGAGCCCGGTCCCCGGACCCCCACCCCCCCGCCCCCCCAATGGTATCCCCCCCCCACTCCTA
>Ga0126342_10006991_pt1:0-17500 | contig 20107 bp, 18 predicted proteins | sample Cyp1metagenome_FD_92528 | JGI IMG/M metagenome (GOLD analysis project Ga0126342, IMG submission 92528) | Coral microbial communities from Lord Howe Island, Old Settlement Bay, Australia - Cyphastrea 1 metagenome | ecosystem: Host-associated > Invertebrates > Cnidaria > Coral ...
CACCCCAAGTGTCCCCAAGTGTTAACCTAAAGGTCTGTACCCCATGGAGTTAACTCTGAAGTCAACATACAAAATGTCGGCTTATAATGAGTAAAAAAGTCGGCTTAAATGAGTCTCGGACCTGAGCACTGGCGAGCCAACCCGGGAGGTCCGTGCTGCAGCGTTGGACTTGGCCTTCACTACAGAGGTTTGACTGATATCAGCATGTTTGGAGTGGACCTACTTTCCTAGTTCCAACGGGTAGCATCAAAAACAGATAGAGAAACCACATTTGCATTGAACATCATTGAAAGAGTTGGCTCTTAAACTTGCCAGCGAAGGTGGAATCATTGCTTGTGGAGACTACGAGTTGGGAACTTGGAGTCATGGGTTGCGTCCCAGATGGGTGACAAGGGGCATGCGGCATACATAGTAAAAACATGTAAAAGCCACCCGTGGCAGGTTCCGAGTGAAACCAATTATATAGTTTCTTGTTGCTGTAGAAGTGGGAGGCTTCCAGCATAGGTTGAAAAATTGGATGTCGCAATGCCATGAGACAGACCTGAAAGCAAACATGGGATCTTCCCCTTTTTTCCAGAACACATTGCGCTTGGAAACTCTATGAGTCGCTACAGGTGCATCCTTGCTGCAAACGCGCAGGCGCGGTGGCGCGGTGGCGCCGCATAGCCAGGAAGTGGGAAGGTTCATGTTGTCCGTGTTTTCCGCACCGCACCCACTTCTCCTTCCGCAGGCTGAGCTTGTGTACCCTGATTGACCAAATCCAAGAGAGGCGACTGCAGGCCAATCTGTGCCTCTCAATGCACTGTTGAGTTGCAAAACTGGTGTGAAGGGTCGCCCTTGCAGCCAGATGTTTCAGCCATTCGACATTCTACAGGCAGCAGACAGCGAAGATCGTGGAGTGGACTTCGCAACTTGGCGAATGGAATTGGCCAATGGTTTCGCATCACCATATGAACGTTTCTTTACCCATAGAATTCAACTACGACAGCAGTGATTCAAACTATAAATATTGAGTTTGCATCGGGCTTGTCTCGAGTAAATTGATGTGTTCTTATCCTTTGAGTAACGTTTGAGTAGATCTTCACAAATCATGTCTTTGAGTGCCAATTGGGCGAGATTGAATAAATTTACGCGTTCATCTTCAAAATCTGGTTGAATGCCATTTGATGTGAATTTAGCCCACATCCAATGAACAAAAATGTGAGAAATGATATGCAAACGGAAAACCTCAAAACCTACTCGGGACACACTCAAACCGCTCAAAAAATGAAATGAGGTGATTTTCAAAAGGACATGGTTTTTCAAACTGACCTGAAAAAGGTTAAAACCTCAATTCCACATCAAAATCTCTGTGCACCCTCAACCAAGACTAACATGTCCCGGCTCTGTGCGTACCTTATGCGTACCTTATGCGTACCTTATGCGTACCTTATGCGCACCTTATGCGTACCTTATCTACCTCAAACCCAACCCATGCCATTTACTCAACGTTTGCTCCCAAATGATAGATAGCACCCCGTACCGATTCTATGATTAAATTATTGAAATTTTCACTTGGTGAAGGCCCATCTAGCGAATCTAGCCCAACACTTTCTTTGACTTTTCCCATTTTATAACATGATATCTCAACATGAAAAAACCTTTCCGTATTTTGCTGGGTCCCCATTTACAGCAAGGGTTTCTCGGGCTTGTTGACCACTTAGGAGTCCTTCGTTGCCGGCTCCAGCAGTGAAGAGGCCGTGGTGACGGCATGGTGACCATGGCATCCTGTGAGAAAGTCCACCTGGGGATGAGATCATTGGACCACCAAATTGGCCACGAAAAATGGTGAGTTGACAGAGAAAGGAAGCAAACCCACAGGTTGGTGCAACTTGTTGGTGCAATGATTCGTGTTCAAACTGAAATATAAACATCATTGCTTGTACCGCTGCAACGCAAAATGTACACAATTTGCTGTCCCGGTTGGATTCTCTTGACATTGAGAACCTTAGCCTTGCAACGTGGGAACAACTCAATATTTCCTTGTTGCGAATTGTTTGGACACTGCAGATGGTCTTGGTGAATAAATCCTATTCTCGCATTTTATGCAGGAGTCAGTCGAGGAAGAGGAAACAGAGTCAGAGGAAGACGAGGACTGAGACAGTTGGGAAATTGGGAAACCATGGGAAACCATCTCAAGTCATGATTCGTTTTGTGTGCTGTCTCATCATTCTCTTGCAGGATGAGAACGAAGATGAAGAGGAAGAGGAAGAAGAAGAGGAGGCGTGGCCTCAGGGACACAGAGATATACAGAGATATACAGAGATATACAGAGATATACAGAGATATACAGAGATATACAGAGATATACAGAGATATACGGAGATTGCATAATCACAACTCAGAGCTTTACAGGTGTGAGACTAATAGACTGAACGTACATCACATTGTCGTTGGATTTTGGGAATGAAAGCTCAGCCCCAAAAGTCTCGCTCAGGAACCGACCAGTGACGAGTCCGTGGAAAGCGAGGACTGAATTGGCCTCGTTCCCATTGGATATTTCAAACCTGTCATATCTTTTTCACATACTTTTTCCACATATGTGTCATTACAATTCATTACATATGTTCATATCGTATCGGGCTAATATCGGGTTCATTGCTGTCGCTTCACAGCTCTGAGTTAGGGTCAGTTGAACCGATCGTCTGTTCATTACAACCGGTGACAGGAGAGCGATGAGCAGCCTGCAGGTGGGAACTGTGTTTTTTCCACAGAGTTGGCGAGTACTGAGCTGCAACAGGAAATGCCCGGTTTCAGTCTCATACTGAATCCCGCAATTGAATTCTACTCATTGAGTTTAGCAAATTCATAGCATGTCCATATGTCTATTCTGATTTTTGGGCAGTCATCATTTTGAAGCCCTCTTGGAGTTTCTGCATATGTTACTGGCTCATGCAGAGCCATCAACTGAGTACTCATTCCTGTTCATCAGCCCAAGCTGTTCACAGGAGGACGCATGGCAGCCCGGAAGGCTCGCGCAATGTCTAGTCCAAGGGTTACATGTTTACATGTGTGTTATACACAATACGAATTTGTTCTACCCAAATTACATCGGAAAGCCTCAAAATCAGCTGCCACTGCATCAGTTGCATCAGTTTTTCAAGTTTTTTTTCCCCGCGGACGATTCGAATTCGACAGCAGTTGTTGCCCACATGGCTTGGCACCATGAGATTCCATCCGCCAGGCAGTCCGTTTGGAGCCCCCACCACTGGCACCAGGAACGTCTGGGGAAACTGGGGACATGAGGGTGGTCAGAGGATGGTGGATAAAGATGATGTACACCAGGAAATTTCTGACATTGGAGGATTTTCATATTCTTTTCGAGATTCTTTTGATATGTTTGGCATTTCTGATCAAATTTTGCTTTCCTTTCTGGAAAGCTTCGACTGGCCAGGAGGCCTCTCTTCAGCCAGATCATCTCGTGTTGCTTAGCTGCACCAGATGTGCCAAAACCAGGCTGAATTATACTTGTGGAGTTACTATAGTTACTAGTAGTAAGTTTTCACATGTTTTCATGATTTGTAATGATGAGATTCAACATTCCATTTGCTTTCATGGATGCTGCACCAAGTGGTTCCACTGTGGACTCTTTGTCGTTTGAGGCGGAGATGGGCGGCAGGAAGAAGGAAATAGGAGCCCCACACCCAGAGAGCTACAACGTGGCCACGATGTGGCTAGTGAAAAACTTGTTCGTGATGGCATCTTAAAGATAACGGAGTTGCATCAGAAATTCAGAAGCTGAGCAAAGATGCTAAACCTAGAGGCACTGATGTGGACTGATGTGGTCTGTGGAACCTGAAAGGCTGAGCACGAACATGATCCCTAAACATGGCGAAACATCCCCGAAACAAGACACGATTGAGTCGTGTCAAAAGGCATTGGACAAAATCATCGACTTAATCGACTTAATCTTAGCACCTCTGGCATGTTCTGAGGCACACAAACTTCTACCAGAGCATGTCCAAGCGCAGGTGCGGCACGGCTTTGATCATCGGCTATCATCAGAGATCATCGGCTTTTTCGGCTTTTCGGTTTGTCATGGTTTGTCTCATTTTTGTCCCAAAGAGGTTTCGATGTTTGTCCTGCCCTCATGTGTTGCGTCAGGTACCGTGGCAACTTTTCAGGCACGTCTGGGGGGTATGCAGAGAGTTCTAAATGGATCAATATCAGTGACTAGCACCTGTGAATTTGAAGCCTGGGCAAATAAAGGGTTTGCGGAGTGCTGTGGACATGCTTGTTGGCAACGTTTGTCAATTCAGCAACGAAACTCTGACTTGACAACTTGTTTGTATCATGTCGTCATCAAGAGGATTCCCTACTGCGTGCAGGATCAGCATGGCTTCGGCTCTGCAACAACTGCTTCGCTGGCGGGAGGCCGTGGTAGAATCTGTTCCGTTCGGAGGGATTGACTCACTGGCGCTTGGATCTTTTTTATTGCAGCTTGAATTTTTGATGTGGGTGTGACTCAGAATCAGGGATCCCAAGTCCGTACTACGTACGTGTCCAATTTGCAAATATGTAATCAATGTAATCGTTTCATTTTTATTCTCTGAAAGATGCATGATTCCCACAGCTGGGGAAACCCTCACCTGACTCCACCCTGCAACGCAGATCATCGAGCAATTGGTTGAGTCCTCAGATGGGGCTGTGACAGGCTGTGACGGGCTGTTCGCTGAAGACTCAGCTGATAGCCTGCTGAAACTATAATAGCTGTACTGGTCGAATTCTGTTGGATGATGGCAATAATGTGATATGATGTTTTAGTATGTTATAGTTATTTATAGTTTATATATATATATATATCACATATACAATCATATATATACAGTTACATATTTATTATAATATATATATAATATATATTTAAATATGATTATATATATATATATACAATATATTACTTATATGTAATATAATATTTATAATATATATATATAATATATTATAATGTAATATAATATAATAATATATATATATAATATAATATAATTTTAAATATAATGTTGTATAATGTTATACATCATTTTGCGATGTTCACACCCGGGTCCACAGCAATCCCTCGTACGATGAGGAGCTTGAGCGTCCAGAAGGTTTGCAAGGGAAGTTGGCCCTCACTTCGTATCGGTGGCTCACCACACTCCGTACTGCTGGCATGTCATGTTGTTATAGACTTCTAATAGATGCATAGTGAGCTGAGATGAGCTGAGCTTTTTATTGCACATGTGTATACACTTTTTAGTATCATTTTTTTGCAGCACTCCTGTGGAGCACTCCACGTGACCATTCTTTTTGGCTCAGATCCACAAGTTGAAGCAACAGATCAACGCACTATCTTTGATTTATGTCTGGAACCGCATTTGCAGCCCCAGAATCGTGTTACATTGCATTCTTATATTCTGAATATATATATATATATGTATATATATATGTATGAGCAAACTTAGAGACCTCCTGTTTCACCTGAGTTTGGAAGTTGAGATTGTGGCAGATTCAAAATATTCAAAAAGCTGATGATCTACTCTGAAATGGATCATAAAAAGTTGGAACTTTTCTTTTGAAAAGGATGGGCCTTTTGCCTGGCAGCAATGCCGACAGAACGCAGCCAGCAAAGGAACACGACCTCAAACGCTTATTCACTGCATGAATCGGTTCCAGCAGATCGCTGGTGTGTCACCTTTTCGGACTTGAACTTTCTCCGAAAAGAACTGCAGCGTGCCATCCAATGCGGTGAAATTCAGCCGCCGGCAGATGGTCAGGACAACTTTCACAGGGCAGCAGAGTATGGGCCAAATATTTACACGGTGAATGAACAGTACATCAAGCCTGTGACGAGCCAGGCTGGCAAGATGAGTTGGGCCTTAATGAGAAATCGAGAAGGTTTGGATTGCGATTTCTTTGTTAGTCATGCGTGGCAAGAAGGTGTTTTTGAGTTCTTAGCCAAAGTCAGAAACTCTTGGCCAAGAGGTTTGCGACACGCTTGGTGCTGTATGCTCGCCAATCCTCAAAATTTGAATATTTCTTCCTTTTTGGTATCGCCCAGAAATTCGCCCTTTGCAATTGCACTGGGAGCCTCCAAAGTCGTTTTGGTGGTGCCAAACCGTCACAAAAGTGTATATTCGAGGCTTTGGTGCGCCTATGAGGCGTATTTGGCTCAAGAAGAGGGCAAAACAATTCTGATTGCCAAAGCCTCACATTTCTATGCCCATCTGCATTTGTTGCTACGAATGGCTGTAGCTGCAATCATCGGTGCTTCTTTAGGCACCACGTTCAGATTCCTCAAGTTTCACAGCAGAGTGGGATTTCCAGCTATGGCTGGATTTGCTTGTGGTTTGAGTCTTTCGATCGAGAACAACACACTCCGGTTGGTCCTGAACTTTTTCAGTCAGGTTTTGATATGGATTCAGTTGACCCATTGGGTTCCCTACTTCCACAGCAGCTTGGAGGGTGAGCCACGAGAAATACTGCGCATGACCCGTCAGTGCTACTGGGCCTTGGGTTCGATCGTTCTTTGTGTCATGGAATTCGACCGCATCCACGGCAAATCCACAGTCCATGAAGCTGAAGAGCTCCGCAGGGGCTACAAAGGCATTGAACACGCGGAATGTTCACAGGCCGCGGACGCAGCAAAGATTCGTCGGGAGATCGGCAATCAGATTGGTGCTGTTGACCATGCGATTGATGTACTGCTGACTGCTGGCATGTCAACTCCAACATTTCGGGACATAGCCTGTGCAGGGGTGAATATCAAATCTGCTGCATTCTCAGAGATCACCGGGACAGTACTTTTGCTTGGCCCTTTTGGCACTATGGCAGCCATCACAGCGACCATTCTCCACATATTGTACCAGGGAGCAACATGGTACCTGGCAATTCTCCCGGGGATATCTATCATTGGCAGGTTGATTTTAGTAGTGAGGCTCTTTGTAAGCCCTCCAGATGAACAGTGCTTCATTCTAAAGGTCATGGGCAAACTTATGGCAGGGATGCTGGTATTCTTTGCAATTGCTGTGGTCCTGTCGTTCATGGGGCACTTCACAACGGTGGCCTTTCTGTGGCTCACTGTCTCAGATCTTCATTTGCTGATCATGATTTTCTTGGCCTTCCTGGGCATTAGAGGAACAGCCAGGCTTCCCTTTGGTCTCCACCTGTTGCAGCTGTTCTTCAGCAGGGGCCAAAATGCATTCCTTGCCTTGAAGGTTTGTGCTTGTCACCCCAACTCGGACGATGCTGACACCAGCGACTCATCTGCGACTGACACAGAGTAAAAGTGACAGCCGGTCTAGTCAGCTGGGAGTGATTTCTTCAAGTTCATCGTGAGTCTTTGCACAAGAGTGGTTTGCTCTGCTTCTAATCCCTTGTGGTCAATGCAAATATTGTTGCCCGCAAAAACTAGGATACATATTTGCCGCTTCCAATTCGATTTTATTATTAGGATTCTTGCCAGCATGATGCACATGCTATGATTGAACGCATGGAACACAGTTCAATGAGTCTCACCAAATAAAAAGCACTGCGTGGCCTTCCCAGCATGATCCATGAATTGAGCTGTTGTTTTGTATGGGCAAGAGTTCGTTGAGTATTTAGGGTCCTGTTTCAACTCACCTCCTTGGACTGCCAGGGCACTACATGCGTTCAAAGACCGCAACCAATGGGGAAGAATTCCAGTCCTATGTTGACCGTGGCAGCTACCTCAGAGTTTCAAACGGGGCTGGCAGATCCAATTTTTCTATTGCAAGATGAAAGGAAATGGAAGAAGCTGTGGATAATTAGAATTTCACCAGTCAGAAGGCTTCCTCTAGACTTCAGGACATCCTATTAGATCATCAAACTGCCTGACTAAGATGAAAGTATTGAGGCATGCAGAATGCCGTGTCATCTTTGTCGACAAGATTCCTTGATACTCAATCACAACACAGAGTTCGACAGATTTGTGTTCAGGAGCCTGTATAAACTCTGAGATCTCTGAGCATGAACATCATGAACTTTCCACAGGTTCTTTCTGTGGCCATTTTGGCCATTTTGGCCCAAGTTCAGCCAGTTCAGCTCGATCTCGCTTCAGCTGAGGCCAGTACACCCTCTCCATGGCCGGATTCGACATAGGCGCCACATGGCCTGTTGACAAAATTTGACTCGAAGTTCCATAACTTCCAGAATGAATTGTTGCTGGAGTTCAGAAAATATGCTATAGATATCTATAATCTATAGATGTAGTTCTGCACAGACTAGCATTCTCTGATACCTCAAAATCTGGCAACAGCAATCTAAAGAGGTACAGTCTGAAGGGCAGAAGGGAAAGGATTCGGGTCCAAATGATTTTGGACAATTTTGGACACGTTTGTCCTGTGGCCGCCAGGTTATGCCTGGCAATACCTGGGGAACGTGGGCCCAGCAGGTCGTATGTATTGGGATCCGCAGACTGAGAAGGGACAGTGGGGCGCCCAGGAGAGGTCCGATTTATCGACAGAGACAGAGCTTCATGGGTGACGGGTAGGGACGGGTGCACGCTCTCCTTTGCCAAAGGCTCATCATGGTGCACTCCTTTGCGACAGCAAGAGGAGTGTCGCTGGCGGCTTTGATCCGCATCCTTCAGTGGAGTGGGCAAAGGATCATAAAGGATCAGTGAAACCGGGTGAAACTAAGTGAAATTAGACAAATTGAGCTTCAAGGCTTGGATGCACTTTGGTTCAGGATCCTTTTTATTCAGGGAAAGGCACCAAGATGTCACCTCAAGATGACATGAACGGGAACTGCGTTGGAAATCCTTTTGCCATGGCAGGTGATGAGTTGCGGCGAGTGCCGCGGGGAAGCACCCGCTTATTTAGCGAGACAACTGGGCAACCTGGCGACACACTGTTGCTAAGTGCCAGCGAAAACATATCATCAGCCAGTAGGTCCGTAGGTGATCGTAGGTGTACATCTCAAGAATCTGTACGGAGGCTAGAAACTCTCCAAATCGCAAGAACATCCCAGCATTAATGGCACTTCACTTCAGGCTTGGTATCGTGTGAACTGAATGGCAAGCATGGATAGATTCCCCAAATTTCCCCAATGTTTGTTGGTTGGCACTGCCGAGGTATTGTGCAGGAGAAGATCTTCGTCAGTGGGAGCCTCATATCGCGACGTTATTTGAACCCATCGCTGGCGGGTCTGACCAAGACATGCCATCCAGGGAGATTGTCTGAAACATTTGCAACCTTGCGTTCATGAATGTGCAACCTTAGCCGGTAGGACAGGGGAGCCAATGAGCCCTGGATCCTTACGATTGATGGTTAATGTTCTCGACATAGTTTCGCCTTTGGTCCCAATGCATCAGCTTTCAAGTTTTTGCGGTCTATTGGGTAGCTTCCCTTCAATGTTGTTTCACTGGTCCGAACCACTCATAGCTTGCACCCAACTTCACTGCAGATTGGCGAACCTCTTTCTTGTCGGTTTGAAGACATCTCGAAACTCGATTGCAGTTTCGAGCCAGGTGGCCGTACAGGCTATGTCCTTCCAAGATCTTCCAAGAACAAATAGTAGAGAAACTACCCAGTAGAAACCAGTGGATTTGTGGGCAGATGGAAGAGCCAGATCTGGATTTGAGCATCACAATGAGTTTGCACAGCCAGGAAGGCGTCATGTTGGCGAAGATGTGGCTGACCATCTCCCTGGAAGTCTCTGCTCACGTGCCCCAACAAGTTCGCATTAACAAAGCAGAGATTTCATGGGTGTCTGGATGTGTCTGGGCACGGATGACAGGTACAAGTCTTGTCAGTCTTGGCACAAGAGTTGCATAGCCAGGAGCCTTGGGATTGAGTGTATCTATCCCCTCTACAAAGACATCTGTTGGTCAGAATGCCACAACGGAGAGATCTTGGGCAGTTTTGCAAGTCAACCATCCAACTTTGATGATATTCGTCGACCCATGGCGAAAACTTTGAAGGTCAACGAATACTGCCCGAACCGTTGGAACACGGCTGAGGCCATCTCAACGCCTGTCGTCTGAATCTCTCCACAGAGGTGCCAGTGCTTGCGTTTCACTGTGCCAGTCATGCCATGTTTGTCGTTGAGCTTTTACCTTTGAACGTTCAACGAGGTTCAACGTCCCGGAACGATTTAAAGTAGGTTTTCGGCATGCAGAAAGTCAAGTGTGAAATCTGCTTCATTGGTTTCCCAACTTTGCTAGAACTTTAATATCTTTAATTTACTACACAATTGAATTCATTTTCCGTCACTTTTCTGCTGTCTTTCATCTGGCGAGGCTCCAACTTCCTGGGTGTCCTTGGAATGTTCCCAGGTGCGGTGAGTCACAGCTGGACTCGGCTAGACTTTTAGCATCGCAAGATGTCCGGGAGGGGAAACATAGCACGTGTGTACCAGGTGTACCAATAGTTTCTTATGTTTCTTGGAGGTTGTAAGTCCTGGTGCAGACTCCATTCATGAGAAAATACAACACATCCTCAACTCTTGGAGTTCACTCCCAAGTTTCAGCACCATGGACCCTATAGCCTATAACTTGTCTCCCACGGCCAGTTTTGTCCAACTGCTGGATCTGTGTTTTCTCCAATGTTGCTGGAAGTCATATGGCACAGGCCATGTTGGCTCCTCAGAAGCTACCCTTGCAGGAGCCTCAACTGCCCTGACCTTCTGAATTCGCATGAAAATATGAAAGTTGCATAAAATTGAAGCATCTTTCAAAGAGGCTTTGGAGCTGATTCCGGTCCCGAGATGCTTCGCATTCCAAACACTTAAGAATTTCCATCAAACGGAGGTCAAATCGTGTCAAGCTCCTTAGATCTACGGAGGTTGTTGCTTCAAGCTTTCCGACCTCACGCTCTTGCCACGCCAAGCCTGGATGCTATTTGCGAGTTGCTTGGCAGTGCTTAGCGGCTTAGCGAGCATGGAGAAGATGGATGGTGTTGACACGGTGGCATGTCCACATAGTGACACATCATATCAAGCATCTCTGCTTGAAAAATGGATCCGCATCGATCATGGCGGAATGTTTGGCAGCTGCTTCTGACTTTAAGGCTATGGCTCCTCTCCAGCAGCATGCGGCCCACAACAGCAAAGGCGGCGTTGCCAGCCACTGGTTGAACACCCAAGCAAAGTATGGCGAGCCTTATGACCAAAATTACCCACTTAAATTTCAGCATTCTTTGATTTTTAACATGATTTTCTATGAATACCCGGATCTTTATATATCTTCACCATTGTTCACCCCAGTTGTTTGTTTCCTGCTCACCTTCAACCTCGGGATTTGTACCTCCTCTGATCCAGGCAGTTGCCCCTCTGACAGCCTTTGCTTGGCGCTTTTGTGAGGCCCTGGCACATTACCATACCTTCAGCTCACATACCATAATTGCACAGCCATGGCAGCCATGGATCATGGGAAGATCAATGGTTGTTTATATGTTGTTTATATGTTGTTATGATTGGTTGAGTTGGTTGAGTTGGTTGAGTTGGTCGAGTTGATCAGTAGATATCAATAGTAATTAGCAATGAGCCCTTGATCCATCTCACGGCAGGGCTGCATGGCTAGGACCACAGAACCGTTGCGAGGCCACTCAGCTCTTGTCGTGGACATCGCATCAACGTGTGGTGCATTCCGGACATGCCGGCCGCAGCTCCCAGGCGGGATGCAGACAGCAACTTTGGGAAAATTCATGGAATTTCTGTGTTCTAATTTACATAACTTACTGGATACATGGCAATACGTGACATAGATTAGCACTGATTAGCATTCTCATATTGACTATGATTGGCATATCAATTGGCGCATTCCCATGCATCCTGCCGTACTCGCGTGGCTAAGGCATTCATTCAACCACAGGATGTCCATTCCCAGCAGGAGTCTTTCAACCGCCACTCGACATGACCTTCACCGTGGTTGCAACGGTCAGGCGGACATTGGTCGAACTCCTCGAGGTTCACCGGGGTGTGCAGCTCAATCCAGAGTCTCCAAACATCACAGCCTTCCCTTCCGAATTTGACATATTCCGAGTTTCAACCTGCGATATTTTGGGGACATTTGTTTCCCGAACTCATTTAAGGACATGTAAAAAAATCATCAGACCTGGCAAATTTCTGGTGCCGGCAAGAAATCACTGAGGCTCTGGCAGCTCCGATTGCTGTGCGAGACAACTGTGAAGATCACAGTCCAGGCCAGCACGTTTTCCAACCCCCGGGCCCTGGGCAAGTCCTTCTTTATCGGAATCATTGGGATGCTGAGTGAAACTGGATTTACCTTTTTCTTGCTTTTCATCGTTTTCATCCTGCGAATTTCCCGGTAAATTCTGTATCAGGATTGGCCCGTCCTTCCACTTATGGAAGTTTGACCCCTTGCCAATTGCCATGGATGAAGCAGGTGCGGAGATCACGGCGTTTGGCCAAAGGACGTGCATCCTCGTAACGGAACTCAGTGACCATGGAGTATAGCTGGATCACAGAAAACAGGAAAAGGTGGCTTTTGAGTTTGATAAAATTGAACTTAGGGCCCGTGAAACCGTGGCAACTCAGCGCTTGGTAGCGGCTTCTGCAGCCTCACGGTGCCAAGGGAAGATAACAAGATCGACAACTTGAGGACTCGGTCGGCAAGCTCAGCGAACAGACCGATGAAGTGTGCAGCATCAATAGCACGATACTGACAAGCTCATCGACCACAGTCTTGCATTCTTAAGTCCCATTGCATTTGGCAATGCAAACCCATTGACACATTTGTTGTGGGTAGAGATGTGTTTTGCTTTTTGGTTGAAACTAATTTTAAGCGAGCTTTAAGTTGTCCCATTCCTTGTCTTTGAGAAACTATTTTCCATTTCCATTTGCTAAGAACATCTAAGACCATATCAACCTCCAAGATCCCATCAAAATTGGACCACCCTTCCCAGACGCTTCCCAGATCTTCCCAGCCACCGAGGCCGGAAGGTGGATCAGAGTTGCCGTCCACGGCTTGGAACGCTTTTTGTTTGGCGCCTCAGTGGGTGAGTGGAGCCCAGCGTCCCTGGGGCCGAGGTTGGAACCCGGAACTTCAAGTTGGAGCCTCAGGGCAACTTGATGACGGGTTGATGGATGAAATCCCGAAAAAAATGGGGAGATCTGGTAGGTATGATTTGTTGTGATAGTTGCGTAGTCCATTCCAGATAAGGGGTTTTCTGAGGCATCAACCCATTCAACCCTGCCAAATCCAGGTAAAGGGACTTTTACCAACTCGTAAAACTTCACATGCAAGTGGTCACTGGAGGCAAGCCCCTCACAAGTCTACTTCTCAGGTTCATTTCGTCGACCCTCCGTAGTGCGCGACCGTCGGCCCTCAGTGGCACGTGAACGTCGACCCTCCGTGGCTCGCGAAGGCCGGTGTGACAGGTCTCATGCAATTGAAACACAGATTCCATGTGAAATGATGTGAAACGGGTGCACAGTTTCATGCAACACGAAAACAAAGCGGTCAAACATTATCAGTAAAGGTTGGCGGATTGATTGATCAGAAGCTCAAAAGTGGAAATGGGTGCTGCAACCCAGCTGACGGTGAATTGATTTCCACCACGGATTCCAGTGATGATGTTGGAACTCTGACGCTGCAGCTGTGCGCAGAATTGGAATCAGAACGGCCTCGACGACCAACAGTGCAAGGCAATCCTGCTTGGGTGTGGTCAAACAAGGGGAAGTCTGTTGCAGTTGCGCCTTTTGATTTTGATTAATTACCGTTTCAGCACCTTTCAACACGATTGTTTCATATTGTTTCATTACCCCCGAGCTCTGCTGTCAGGGGCGCTGCTGCAAGATACCTTGGCGCCTTCCTGGGTACGGCCCTTTGGAGACCCATCAAGTTATAAGTCCTGTCAGGGTGTTGGTGAATGTGGCAGTCTGACCACCTGGCAAAAGCTTGTGGGTAAGGTTTGGGTAAAGGTCAAAGTCAACCTACTCTCTTGGTTGATCATGGGATATCATGAGATCAGAAAACAAGTTGATGCAATTTGTCAGTTCTGATTTTGGAAGCGGATCTTTCTGCAACGGAAACCATACGCTAAGGCCCGGGCTTGCCTTTATCGTGCGTTCCAGGCCACACACTTTGCACCTGCGGCTGCTCTATCACGCCAAGACTGCCGATTGGAATGCAACTTTGAAAACGAGCAAAGTTGCACGAATTCATTCCAGACCATGAAGTCACAAGAAATCAGCATCCTTAGACGGATTTGCCCGTTCCAGTTGTGCTTCTTGGACGGAGACTCCTCTGACGGTGTTCGGAAGCCTGGCAGATGTGCCAGCAAATTGCCATGAGATGACAAGTGCTGATGGAAGGAAGACATGGAATCGATCAAACCTTATTACCCAAAGTAGAATCCCATCAATCGTATTTGCCGCACCAATAAACACGTGTGATGATTCTCTCCATGTCAAGTTGTTAGGCAAAGCCCTCCTGAACAGCCACCGAGGCATCAGAACTCATGAAGCTCTTGAACGTATCACAGGAACATACGGGAATCATGACATGGGCTGTGCAGCGAGTGCGTACCGGAAGAGCTCCTATTACCTTGTCTTTCAGCATTTTCTTGTCCGTGCTTTTATTCCCGTTCCACGATGTCTCGTTGGGGAAAATAACATAAAATAGCTACCACGTGTTCTTACTTTTTATGGTCTCTTAGGCTAAGGGGAAAAGGTGGCAGCAGCGTTTTTGAATTCCAGTTTCATGGTCGTGCCAGGCATCTCTGTTTTATTTTACCAAGCAGACTTCACGGGATCGTTGATCGGATCAGGACGATCTCAGAGCCGTCAACGAGCAAATTGACAAGGTCAGCTTGGAGTCACTTGGCCGGCAAGCGTTGATCCTGCCGATTCCTGCCGTACTCGGCTCCTTCGTTGTTGAAACGTTTCGTGTTTCATGCGTGTTTCTGGATGTCAAGCTGAGGGCGGATGCCAAAGCAGTCTTGGAGGAGCTGCAAGATGTTGGGATGTTTTGGTCCCTTCACCCCAAACATCCACGAGACCTGTCAGACTTGAAAATGAAATTGGTGGTTTGGATCGCTTTAGGCCGATAAACATGGACAGGATGCAGCGATCGATGTGTGAAATCACCACAACTGGATCCAGGAGATGGGTTTGACGGCCAGGGAGAGCCAGATCCAAGCATTGCGGCGGATGACCCTTGGCCGACTTTTTTGGAGATGCAATGATAAAGTATAGAGATTGAAGACTGACTGGAAATATCCAGCTGCATTTGAAGTTGCATCATTTGAGATGGACAGTTGCGAAGGAACTCGTGGGTGGATCAGTGTCACTCAGAGACTGACTACTGCATTGGCATGCCGTGCAACTGGCATGTGTGTGTTGAGCGGAATGGAGGCAAGCGGTACTTGAATGGCCAACTTAGACGCAACGACGAATTTGCGACTAGCAGAGCTGGAAAATCGACCATTTGTAGATGACATTCCTGTTAAAGGTATATAAGAGAAGTGTTTCCCGTCCTTATTCGTTAGATCCAAAAGATGACCATTCTCAGATCCACTGTGTGCTTTGCCAGGCCGACTCGGGCTGTCCGCAACCAAGATCCAGTGGGTTGGGAGACAGAACGATCTGGACAGCATCCCATCATTCAGTACCTTTCGTTTGACTACACGCATCGCTGTCATCACACCTCATGGTGCAATAGGCAGTGGCTGTAAAAGAATCTCTATTTATCAAGATTCCAATGCATTCCACATGGTGGCCACCAAGGTCCTAGTGCTTGGCGCCGTGGCAGTCAGCAACTGAGCTATTGTTTTTCCGCGCTCAAACCCACCCAGTATCCTCATGGGAGCTAGATGCCGTTGCAACGTGATCCAAAAAGTGGATATTCATTGGTATTGCACAAAATTGGACAGACTTCGTCACCGTCATTCCTTAGTATTTTCCGCAAACTATCCAAATTTCAAAATTTGACCCATGCAGGTTCCATGTGCTCGTTTGTGGTTTAAAACTTGATGCTTTTTACTGCTTCTTTTCAATTTCGATTCATCCATAGCCTTAATGTGGAATGCTTAGATGAACTCTACAGGTGCTTTCAAGCTACACTGTGCCCAGGTGGGAAAGTCCTCCTGCATCGATGCCTTGTCACGTCAGGTGGGATGTGAGTTCAGTCACCGTTGTGGCTTTTGCGATGGCTAGAGGCCTTTCAAGATCAAAAGTCCTCCAAGGATCGACGAAGGAACATGAAGGCATTGAGTACCCATAGTTCGAGACATCTTGGAATTTTGAGAAGACATGTGAGTAGTTCCCAGAGGTCAAGGGAAATGCCGTCCATTCACGATTGGCAAAGCTGTAGCCGCATTGCAACAACAATCAGTGAACTCAACTTCCTGAAACGGCTCTCAATGTTGTTGTCACATAAGGCTGAACCGTGGGAAGTCAGGGAGCCTAGTGCAGAGCGGGTAGCTTCCAAGAGGGGTTTGGCTTGAGTTCTGCTTCCATCTCCATGATGAAATCAGATTTAGCGCAAATGGTGCCACCAGTTATTCCCTAAGCTCCGTCGCTGCTCAGCTTCGGCGTCTCAACACCACGTCTTTGGCCTTGGATGCCTGCGATGCTCTGCAACGGCCGGTGGCAGGAGCGATGGATGGGAAACCCGAATTAGCTGGTAGAGAATCTGGATCTCCACAGCATTTTTGAAGCATGAACAGGAGAGCAGCAACAAAACCTCCATAAAGAGAAGGTGTATGGAGATGAAACTAAGTCGGGGAATGTGCAGGATTCTGTTTCACGGTCAAACAAACGTTTATGATAGTGAGCTGACTTTTTTGTACAGGCCAGGCACTGCCCTGCCATGGTCTTGAGGTCTGAAAAAGGATCTCGAAGTTCATGCCTTGTCTTTTTGTTGAAATGTCTTGAAGCACTGGATTACTGGGAGTCATAGTCACGCCCCTCCCTTCTCCTTGCGAGAGCGCATTCGAGCGCACAGGATCAAGTCGCTTGTTGCCTCCCAACTCATCGATGGGCATTTTGGACACAGGCCCCAAGGGAACGTTGAAATTTGAAATCCGAACGACTCCATATACACGTGGGACTCTCTCTCTCTCTCTCTCTCTCTCAGAGATCTTTGAACTAGCATTGGTGATATTTCTCTTGAAAATGACTAGGAGATTGAACTCCCAAGCTGTAGAATGTCGCTTTATGTTGATTTTCATTTGCTCTGTTTTGGCGTGAAACCCAGACTCCATTCTTGTCACAGGTACAAGGCTTCCAGGGAAAACCCGCAAGGCAAGCAGCTCAACAGCCACAATCGCATAGGTTGGGTGCCAGTCGGTGGATTTACCATGTCGCCAATACAAAACAGGAAATATAGCAAGAAAATGAAAATGATGCAGCGATAACTCCAGCGAATCCTCTGTGTCAGTCATTTGCCCACTGAGGTCTTGGTGCACGTCGATGGCGACTTGGGCCCACTGCAAGAATCCTTCTTGGCATCGCTCAACGGCATGTGTGGGTCCTGAGGGTGAAAACTGTAAGTCTG
>Ga0126342_10006992_pt1 | contig 20106 bp, 19 predicted proteins | sample Cyp1metagenome_FD_92528 | JGI IMG/M metagenome (GOLD analysis project Ga0126342, IMG submission 92528) | Coral microbial communities from Lord Howe Island, Old Settlement Bay, Australia - Cyphastrea 1 metagenome | ecosystem: Host-associated > Invertebrates > Cnidaria > Coral ...
GTCACGAAGTGCCACACCTGCCACGCGAAACGAAGCAACCAGACGTCTGAAACCTCCAAAAAGGACCACCTCTGTAAAACTTCCCATAGGCACGGCCATACGGTCCTCACGCGAACGGTTGCGGACGGTTGCGCTCGCGAACGCAACGTCGAGCGAACACACCCTCAACCCCCAGACCCCCAGAGTGAAACGGGAACCCTTGCTACGCATTCGGGAATGAATTCGAACATGTAAATGATAAGTAATGATAAAAAAGTAATTCACATCAGAGATATGGGAATGGCTCAAAACATCTCAACACATCACCCTTTCGCATCAACTCAGGAACAGTCGTCTACAATCATTGGGATGATCACAAGTTTGTCGCTTGAATATCCACTGAGGGTCTGGCACTTGCTTTTGGGCTTTGTCCCGAAGTGTGGTATACCCAAACATTGCCATTTATGAGAAAATGCTGATAAACTCTGATAAACCATTGCTCTTGGTTATGCATCCCAGATCATCCCAGTCAGTAAGTAGTTTCCAATCATCATACCCAGTCATATTTATGGGTATACCCCAGTTATATGTGGTTTGTAATCCATTTGCTCAATGGGATGCACCCGCAGGATGTGGAAAAAAAGCCTTTCCTGCCTCGTCAAGAGCTCAAGCAACGTTGGCAGGCTCGTGATCCTGCAGGCATGTGGCGTTTTTTTTTTGCCGGAAAACCATCATCCTGGGAACACAGCTCTATTTTCTGGGGACTATAGTGGAAACTATGGTTCTCAATGGTTCTCAATGGTTCTTATATACCATCTGGTTATTTAACATAGCCATGGAAAATCACAATTTTTCATAGGTAAACCATCTATTTCTATGGGCCATTTATACCATGGCTATGTCAGTCATAACCAGAGGGTACCTGTTTTTACCATCAACTTTCAGCTGCACAGAGGGGGCCATGTACCAAGGTATGGCCCCCATGAAGTCCCATAGACTTAATGGTTAACCTTAGATTTATCCCCTAAACATGGGGATTTCAACCCAACGTCAAGTCCCATTTTGAATGACTCTTTTGTGCTGTGAGCAAATTTCATGGGGATACCCATGAGTCAAAACCCTAGGAGTGAAACGGTACCTGAAATCATAGCTGTTTAATGGATGGTTATTCCCCCAGTCATATGGTAAAGTTTTAAATTCATAGGTTTTGAATGGTTTTGACCCATACCCACGTGTTAACCAACCATCATAAATCAGTCGTCAAAGCCATCCTCCGGGCCGTGGAGTGCTGGTCCGGGGACGCCTCGGTGATTTTTCACCGCAACTGGGGAAAATCACCAAAGAAATGAATGTGGCTCTAACCAACAATTTGATGGGTGAATGGGGATAGAATGGGATATATATATATATATATATATTATATATGTATATATATATATATATGTAACTAACCAACAAGATGAATTTAGGTTTGTCTGAAAATGGGATATATATACAAAAAAAGAATATACCGATATACCCCTCATTGCTAGCCATTTTAATAGGGAAAATGTCGATCGACCATCAAAATTTGGAGTTCAGTAGCTAATTTTTTCAGACAAAGCCACAAGATGATCATGCCTAAAATCTTGGATACCCTGCAGTTTTTGTTTGTGTCGCTATGTTTCACTGGTTCGTGGGTATATGATTCTATGATGCTATATGTAGCTATCCCCATTGCAAAATATGTACAGTACTAAACTACCGCTAAACTATCCATCCAGTTGGTTCGGCTGACCCAGGCTCATTAGGTGGCGGCAGGAACATTTACTAGCTGGTATCTGTTAGATGGTTTCAAATCAAACCGTTATGGCATGGAATGCTACCAGTATGGTATGGTATATGAGCTATATTCTGGGTACAAATGCACAACGGAGGATATAATGGCAACGCAGCGCGTCGCCACTAAACTTTGTACAAACAAAGACTTTAGTCACAGCAATTTTCTGGGATCACCATATTTAGTATGGGAGGAAACATGGCAGGACATCGCTACGACCCCGTCACAGCAGGGTCACAGCAACAATGCACCCAATTCGCTACGACCACTGGTTGAGACTGGGATAATCCAGTGATTACCACAACCAAATGCAACAACCAGCTCAAGGGTTCCAAGATGTTCTAAATACTATATATTGATATATATTGTGATTGCTTATAGATTGGACTCAATCTCCAAAAAGATAGGAAGTATAGAAAAAGTAATTGATCACTAATTGTTTTCGTGGGATTTTACTTTTCTAGCTTCTTGATTCTTCTTGTGGGCTTAGACGTTAGAGTAATAGTCTCCATGTTGATTGAAGCCATGTATATTTAGCCTCTGGTAAACGTTTACATAGCTATGGAAAATGACCATTTTTACGAGGTAAATCCACTAGAAATATGCCATTTTCAATAGCAAGCTGTTAGTCATTGCCAGGCCGGGATAGGCCGGGTATGTTTGGTCACCATCGACCAGACCTGCGAGCGGGTCAGCTGGGATTCCAAACCACCAGTAGACCATTTGCATCTCAGGCGACTCAGACCTGGCAGACAGCAACGGGGGTCCCGGACATCCTGGAGGATCCCCAAGTTATGGTTGGTTTATGTTGGTTTATAGTAGAAAGTCCCATTGAAATGGATGATATTATGATATACCACCATTTCAGGAAAGCTCTACCATCCTGAGGCAATCATGTTGACCCATTACTCTCTGGTGATCGACACATCTGTTTTAGCGATTTTGAAAGGGGCCTGTGCAAAAAAAACTGTAAGACTCTAATAAATCACGCAACATGCACCCATTTCTAAGCTCTCGTGGTGAACTCCAACAAAACGCGGATCGACAAGAAATTCGAAAAACCTGAAAGGCATAGAATTCCAAGCATGATCCTGTTTCTTTCTCGTTTCGCAAAATCTCCCAACCCTTCGACAAAGGCTTCCACAACTCAAAACAGTAGCTCGTTTTGAACACATTGACATGTTTCATTGATCCAAATGATTCCCACATCAGTTAAATAAAATGGAGAAAAAAAACAGTTTGGGCTGTTTGTCGATTTTTATTCTCACATTCACCATCATGTTCATGTTCAGCGCGCCACAGTTCCCTCCGTCTCACCTGCGAAGTGCCCGGCCCCGAGGATACGCGCTGTAGATGGAGTCAGCGCGACTTTCTGAGCCCTGCGCGACAGCGATGCTCCGGGTGAGTTTTTGTTGGAGGTTTCCAAAGTTGCCTGGGAAAAGTTGGAATATTTCCCAAGCAGATTTAAGGCCAGGTTTATCCAAGCCTTTTGATACTTTTTAATCGCCGATTGGACATATTGTATATTTTCCTTACGGTTTGGACATTGTATTTTTGTCGTTGCTTTTTTAAAAATAAATATGGATTGAGAAAACAAATAATCGATTGACCAACGTCTGTACATCATAATATATATATATATAAATATCAAATTATGAGTGTCCCTCCCCCGTATTCATGAAATTAAAGGAGGCTTCCATAATTTGGGGTAGAACATGATGATGATATTGCGAACAGTATCCAGTGAATGATTATGTCTTCGCACATGAATAAGTCTTCTTTGTATAAACCTGGACCATACCCAATTATTTCAAGTATGAATGACTTTCACAATGCGGATGGTGCAATTAATTTAGATTCTGTCCACTCCGTGATGGGGCTAATATAAATGGAGTTTTCTTAAAATGGGAATCCCCAAATATCCTCAAGTCACCATGGAATTCAATACTAAAATGGTCTATGCATGATTTTGGGGGTGCCCCCATGACTTAGGAAACCTCCATGTGGATCATATGCCTTGCCACAGGTGCGTGGCATTGCGTGGCCCTTCAGTGCACCTCGCTGCCTTCATCATCTTGATGCTCCTGATGATATGAAGCATGGGATCCCTGGGACAACGAGACCATTGGTGAACCCCGCAAACTTCCTGAACCCCCATATTTCTTGCTTAATTTTTATGTTTTTGGTACCTCCTATTGTTCCGCTAGGGCAGTCCACTTCTTTGCTGATTAGATCCGCATTGCTCCCTATTTGTCCTATTTGTTGTTGCTAGTGAAGTTCCCAATTTTCTTTCGCAATTCCATCATGTTTCATAAACTGTCATAAACTCAATTCGTAGCTCCAGGTTCCCAATGTTGAGCTACGGGAAATTATGGGAATATGGATCAAAACATAGAATCATAATGAACCATAGCTCCGTTCACAGCTACCGGGTACCGGAAGCTCATCGTTCTCCACCTCGATGTCTATCTTGGACATCTGAGGAGCTTCCTGGGCACCCGGGACCCCCGAGAAAAACATTCGGAGATGTTCCAGGAATGATGGAAATGACATGGAAATTTTATGGGTTTAATGTTTTTTAATGGATTTTCATGGTTTTTCATGGTGTTTAATGGATTTTGCCACATGTTCACTACCCAGAAAAAAGATCACTGGTAATGCGGATAACCTTCCTGGGAAAAACTGATCATCGGAGTCCCATCGGGTTTGACTCGATCGACCAAACATCAGTTAGTTAAAATGTGATAAACGTGTTATAACTAGGATTAATAAATATGGATATATCTATATAGTATGGATTAATTATGGATATATAATGATACAGTATATACTCACATCTTTAGTGATAGAAAATTCAAACAACAGCACCGAACAGTGTGGATGTGGGCAAAAATCAGTGAAAGATTGGAGTTACAAGTTACAAGTACCCCAATAAATGAAATCGTCAGTAAACTTACGGAGTGACTGGGAACGATAATCCCTTTTTGAGCACCAATGATTTGAGCGGCCGTACACATTTCAATACCTTTCCACATTTTGTGGGTGTCTTAATCATGAAACATCACCTCTGTTGGTTGGACTGTGGAAGATAGTGGTTTACCCCGTGAAAAAGGTGATTGTAGAGAGCATATATGGGCATATTATGAAAAACCATGTATTGTTGTGCAGAGGTCAATAGATGAGAATATTTCGTTTGCTGGTTGTTACCTTTACAAGGCGGCTCACCCCCAAGGAAGAACGATTTCAGTATGAGAAGAGTATGGTAAGCTTGTGAGAAGGGGCGTCCACAGTTTCAAGGTCAAGGGCTCTCCATATCCTCCCCCAGCGTTGCCTGGATGTACTCACCATCAGCCCAAGCCTGTGTGGGATGGTGATTCTGCCATGTTTTTTTCGTTTCATTCATATCTTTTTTACTTGTTCTTACTATAAGTATACTATGCATACTGAGTATACTACCATCTGGTTATTTAACATAGCCATGGAAAATCACAATTTTTAATACGTAAACCATCTATTCCTATGGGCCATCTATACCATGGCATACCATGGCTATGTTAGTCATAACCAGAGGGTAAGTTATAAGTTGGATTTGGCTTCATGAGATTTCATGGGCCATGGGTATTACTGGCTTCTTCAGGGTGCAACCAACAAAATCTGCAGGGACCATCAGCAGCTTCGAAATCATGTCGGGTCAACACAGGCATCAAATCCATGATGCGCCCAAGGGATGTTCCATTGCCAAGCACTCCTCTTTTTGCCCCCCAGGTCGACTGGTATGACTGTACATCTTGAAAACCTTGAGGCTGAGTGGATGCGGATGCGACAACACCTCGATGCCAAGCAGCAAAATGACGAAGATGGGCGGTCTAGTTGCTGAGGAATTAGGCAAGGCTCCCGTCGCCCATGCTGTTGGCAATGCGTTACGTTTATCAGGGAAGTTTTTGTGCAATATATCATTGTACGAATACATAGGTGCCAAGCCTTGCCAAGCACTCTCGATGATCAAGACAGTGACCGTGATCAGCAGTTCATCATGCACTAGGAGCCTAGAGTTGCAAAAACGTTCGATCAAATCGGTTTCACTTTACCCAAGAGTTTTGAAAAAAAACTTGCTATTGATCTATTGCCTGAAATTTCACAGTGTAAAATTGAAGAACCATGCTGCATCAACTCAACTTGGGTTAAACATGGATCCTTTTGCCAAAATAAACATTAAATAATCATAACACCTTCGAACAGACTGTTGTTGGAAAATGGCCATGAGCAAAGCCTGTATCAATCTGTATCACAAGTTGGTCTCCAGCATGCCATCGCCAAGATGAAACTCCGTCTCGGGGGGCCACTGCAGCTGGTGCAGACTGTTTTGAGTTGACAGTCAATGCCCATGACGGGCAAAATCATCTCGAGGGTATGAATTTCAGCCAAAAAGAACAAAGAGTGGGATCTACATAAATTTTTGTGCCGACTAAGATAAGACCACCGGCAGCAGACTTAAGAATTTCAATGGAATTCCTTTCGATGATCCTTGATCGGAGATCCCAATTGTTGTCATAAACATTCACAAACCACAATATCTGTGTCGTCTTCAAAACTCCCTACCCCTATCACTGCAGTTCTGAGCATAGCCGCATTCAAAAACAAGAAGTGTTTTTAATCACAAGTACAAGGAATACGACCCAGATTGGGCACATGACCGCAACTCTAACTGAAGCACCTTTGTAAATATAAGAAATGAATTAATTTGATTGCCAAGCGCGCCCGTCGTCTCTTGGACGGGCGAAGGCATATGCACAGGGGCAATTTCCAGCGGAAGTTGAGAACAAACATATCAAATAGTATCAATACGCCCAGACCCACCGTGTCGCCCAACATCATTCGGATTGCTGAATATGCCAACACATTGAGACGGGAAGATCAAGAAGTATTCCCACCATCGCTAACTCTACATTGACTGGGAAGACCAGGAAGGAGATTAGAAATACGACCATTTTAGAGGTTTAGTGTTTTGGGTTCAGGGTTTACGCTTTAGTTTTAAAGGTGTTGCTGATGTTAGATGTTAGATGACCCTGTTGATGCTGCTGCTGCTGCTGCTGCTGATGATGATGATGATGATGATGATGATGTGTAAGACGGCCGCATAGGTCCCTATACTGTGCATTCCGGTATAGAACACCCAGATCACCACAGTGCAAAATTGTTACATGTTTACCCCGTTTTCAGTCCCATCGTTGACAAAGTGGGCAAGACGAGGGGTTTTCCCACACGAGTACTATAGTATGTCTATCAGTATCTATCTACGGACATATATATATATACACACACACATATAATCACATATATATTATATATAATAATAGTAATAATATATATATATATAAAGGAAACAAAACTGTACTGCTAAAGACCATGCTATTCTTTGGGAATCTAACCTGTGTAGGCATATGTTCCGTCCCTCAGTCATTTTGCCAGGTGCTTAGATCTGGTCGGGGAGTTGAATGGCATACATAGTGGATAAACTTGTAGGAAGATAGTTGTTTTTCCAGGCTGAAATAAGTGATGTTGTCCCACATAATTTCCAGATTTCCAACTTTTCTATCTATCTATCTATCTATCTAATCTAATCTAATCTAATCTAATCTATCTAATCGATCTAATCAATCAATCAATCAATCAATCAATCTATCTATCTATCTATCTATCTATATATCTATCTTTCTTATCTATCTTATCTATCTTATCTATCTTGTCTATCTTATCTATCTTATCTAATCTATCTACGAGTATCTATCTATCTATCTGATCTATCTATCTAATCTAATCTAATCTAATCTATCTATCCTACCTATCCTATCTTATCTTATCTTATCTATCCTACCTATAAATCCTATCTTATCTTATCTTATCTTTTCTATCTATAGAGAGAGAGAGGGAAACTACTGATTCTCAAATTTCCAATGCATGATCTTGCCAAGAGGCTCATCATATTTCAAGACCTGCCTATGATTTGGAATTAGTCGGATCTGTTTACAAGTGAACTTTGGGAGTGACACCAGATTCGGATATATGTGGTGGACTTGCAGGGAATTAGCTGCATATATTATAGGAATTTATAGGATATTATAGGTATTTATGTGGATTTTGGGGGGTTCCGCTTGCATAAATCCGTTTCACAGGCTTTGTCCGGAAACGGTGCATAAATCACAATTGCATGTTTATTGAGAATTGAATGGTCAGGTATGAGATCTTGGGGTATAATGACCTATGTCCAAACAACTCCAAATCAACCCATCGAATGGTTAACACATGTTAACGAGCTCTTACTCACTCCTTTCTGGTGGTTGTTAACGTGTTTTTTGCCCTGAATAAACCTTCGTCATATTATCATGTATTCTTGGGATCACCTTTAGGGCGACTTGGAGGTTTCCGAAGTCATGGGGGTACCTCCGAAATCATCCAAGTCACGGAGGATCACGACATAGTATCGAAACCAGTGTGACGACGGGGTATCCCCCCTGACTTCAGAAACACCCAGATCTCCATTAAATCACCAGAAAATTCCCATTTCATCACAAGTAAATCTCTATTTAAAATTATTTGGTTGAAACCCAGTTATCAACCCGTCGTAATCCTCGTTCCGCTGGTCGCAACTAGCCTCACTTGCGCCCATCAAAACGACTCACTTGCGCTCACCTTCATGTGCGCCTATCTTCATGTACATAAACAACCTTTTAGGGTTTACCTGTCTTTTTAGGTGGCATGGGGGGGACTTGGGGTTTGGGGGGGGTGAGGCTAGGGGACCAGGAGAAGGGGACGTGTCCACCAGTCGCAGCTTCTGAACGACGAGCCACGCCCGGCTAAGGTGGCGGGAAGGACGTGAGCATCGCAGGAGTTGAAGAATCAACGTCCAGCTATAGTCTGTATCTATATGGCTGTGTCTGAAAATGGGGGATTAACTTCAAAATTGCAATTTTAATAGGGAAAATGATTATAAACCGGCGGATTTGGGGGTAGCCTTTTCAGACAAACCAAGTTACGTGGAGATACAGTACATGGTATGATGTACACATGATATCATATATGCAACTTGTGCATGCTCTACCAGCTGTACCATACATGTTCTGAATATAATGTGTCTGCAATTCACTATGTGGTATTTGTCCGCATATATATATATATATATAATATATAATATGGAGATGAACAAACATATGTGGGTATAAATGTATGTGAATCTATGTGTATATATGTACACATAGTATATACATATCTGTTGTATATATATATACAGAAACATACGTATCGTATGTATATATATAAATATATATATATATAAATATATATATATGTTGTAAGATTCAAAGAAAACAAATAAAGATAATGTCACAACGATTAATGACACAATATTACAGTATACTGTATTACAGTATATTACAGTATATTTCAGTATATTACAGTACATTACAGTACTGTATTCCTAAACCCGGTTTCTGACAATGTGTGTTCGTTTTCGCAATATTAATCGTCACTGATTGTGAGTTGGCAACAGAAGTCCAGCGATTGAAACACCATGGTCTGCGTGTCTGAAAATATGGAATACACATGAATACACCCCAGTTCTGTTTTTTGCTAGGAACATATTGGAAACATGATCATTCGCCAAATCGGATTTGGTGTTACCCGACTATTTTTAGATCAAACCGTGGACGCAGAAATGGCTTTTTCTTCAGTCCCTAGGTCAAGCCATGGAGTAGCGTCGAGCTCAGCTCACATCGTGCCACAAAGCGGTATGTCGACCCAAATCCGGGAGCCTCAAAAGTGTGTTGATCCCCCCTTCGCGGCTAAGCTCCACACCTTGCAAACAAGTTGACTATGTGGGACGCGATAGTCTCTCATGAAAATTGGCAAAGATATCCAAAGATCATCTAAAGATTGCCAAAGATCATTATACAAAAAACGGTATATAACCCACTATAATCCATCAAGCAACCAGCCACAAGATCTATCAAGCATTGAAATCCTCCATTCTTCGGATCATCCGAGCATGGATCCACCAATGGCTATTCGGATTCTAGCACACTATTTCAATAAGGGCTGTTTCCTAAAGTCATGGGGAAACACCCCCCAAATCATCTATTTTCGGATTTTCATGGATTGTCGATGAAATCAACCATATCAACCATCCAGCTATATTGGGGTACCCCCATTTATGGAACCCCCATACCAACATATACCAACTAACCATCTGAAGGTTTTTTCATGGCTTTTTTCATCGGCAGTGGCTACCTTTGAGATCCCCAGATTTGAGATTCCCAGGTGGCTCGCGATCGGCTCATTTTGCATCTGACCTGCGGAAGTGGAACTGGGACCATGGGACCATGGGACCATGATCTTCCAATGTTGGACATCTGGCGGAGTCATTCCTAGGTAGTTCGAATTTGATTGCACAACTTTGACCTAATCCCGTACTAATCCCGTACTTATATCAAATTTCTTGTTAACAGTTGTCCATAAATATCATAAAGTCACTAGGACATACTTGTTTCTTGATAAACCAGGACAGACCAATGTCGATTGCTCAAAAACAACACATAAACAATCCTTTGGACACAGTTCCTTTAGAATCTCAAGTAGCCGCGAAGCTGGTCGGACTTACCCAGAGCTCAGAGGATCTCCCAGGAACACAGATATTGCCACTGGAATATGAAGTGAACATCTTACTTGCCACATTTTGCCACCTTATTAGTATCAGTAACTGGGTTCATGCTAGAGATTTAAGAAACCCAAATAGCATCCTCCAGGCCCATCTTAGATACCCTTGCCGCAAATACCTTCAAGACACCCCACGAGTTCTAGGTCCGGCTACGTGAAGATATTCCTTCATTCCTTCATTGATCTCCAATCAAGAAGCAAGGTTTGCCCAGTTTGGGGAGAAATCACTACTGTTGAATCACCATTGAACCACCGGGTGTCTGGGTGTCTGAGTCCATCAGCAATTTTGTCAGCAATTATCCATATTTCTCTTGATGTTTAATCAGTCTTAATAGAGGTTTACCAAGTCATGGGGGGTACACCCGTGCATCCACATGGATGACCAGTCACGTCTTGCCTGGCCCACAGAGCCCTGAAACGCTTGCAAGCGCTGGCAGACATGCCCAACCTCGGATGGGTTGAACTGCTTGAACTAACCATCGAAACCATGGAAAACATTGGATTTCACATGATTTAACCATTCAAAATATAGATTTATCATTGATTTGTACTAGCTAACTTGGTTTAGAACCACTATAAGTCGGGGTGGTAGCTATTTATGGATGTTCACCCCCCCAATATGATACTATAGGTAACTTATTGATCCATCCCCAGGTTACCCAATAACCATAGCCCAATATATCCCCTTATATATCCCATTGAATTCAAATCATACACGTTCCCATTTCTGTATATTCCCACTATTTCATGTATCTCATATACCATGGTCCCACTCATACTACAGAGTATATCCCATGGTATTCCTATCGCTATAGTCTCAGCAAGTGGCGGCATAGTCCCATTCTAAATATACTTCCATATATATATATAGATTGCATGAATTATTTTGTTCACTTATATGGCAGTGTGTCAAAACCCTGGTACCTAGTGAACCCCAAAATAGCTGGTAAATGGATGTTCATCCCACTAAAAATGTATCTATAGGTATTGACCCATACCCATATATTTATATAATTCTACTTGTTGCTTAAAATGGGAGATGAGCCCGAGCTGCTTGCTGTTGATGGCGTCCAAGAGATCCGCCACCTGTGATGCAACCATGGTGAGTTCACCAACATGGTGATTTAACCAACATGGTGACATAACCACCAACAAAAAGGTTGATTTGACCAATCAAAATGGTGATATGATTAATTAACCAAAATGGTGATTTAACCAACCAAAATTGTGATTTAACCGACCAAAATAGGGATTATCCAGCCAAAATCGTGATTTGACTAACCAAAATTGTGATTTAACCAACCAATATGGTGAGGTTTAACCAATTAAACAACCAACATTGTTATTTACCAAAATTGTGGTGATGTAACCACCCAAAATTTATGTTTTTGCAAGTTTGCGGAAAGGTGCCAAAACCTTAAGAAAACGAAAAAAAACTGCAGATCCAATGTCTGGTGAGTAGCTTGGCTTAGGATGTCTGGACATGGGGCCTGCAGGTGGATTTTTTTTGTTCTCTCGAAGTTTGCTTTGTTGAAATAGAAAAAAACATAGAAGAACATGTAGGAGGTAGATCAAGGGGTGTGTGACCATGTATATATATATTATTATTATTTATTATTATTATTATGTAGTATGCGTCTCTTGACCACAGTGTGTTTTCGTGGAAATAGGTCGCCACGGTTACCCCAAACTCCAACTGACCGACGGATCCAGCTGTCTACGAAGCACCTCTGGATCCTGGAAGAATGGAGCGCAGTGGCGCATCATCTCCTGACAGATTTTGTCCAAAGATACCGACATAAATAATCATCCAACCTTAGACAATATATATATAATTATAATTATTTAATTATACATATATATATACATACATATACATGTACATAGCATATACATATAATTATGGGTATAGTCTGATTAAGTAATGAATTATGGGTATAGTCTGATTAAGAGCTCTTTGCAGTGTTTGAGAACTTGTCATCGAAAGCATAGAAGTCGTCCACATTTGCAAGAAGTTGTGCAAGTTTCACAGAAATTGTGCACGTTTCACAGAAGTTGTGCACGTTTCACACGCACCCCGAATAACGTTCGTGTTCAACTGCTGTGGAATGGACAGCTCTCATTGGGGGCTCTTAACCAGACTATCCCGATAATTATATACCTACCTACATATTATGTAACTATATATCATATATTCTTTTACATATTGGCGTATGAGATATTCCCGGATCAACAGGGAAAGTAGCCCATCACCCCAAAAAAACAACGTTTCTCCGTTTCGTCTAGCCAACCTTATCAATTGTCTCAGAAGGAGCTGGGACAATTCTGACAGCAAATAAGGGAGAAAACAGCATAAAACAACAACTATAGGGTCGGATATGGAATATGCCTCCATCAAAATGGCTCAAGCATTCACCACTTGATTGACCCTTTAGTAGCTCAAAACTGATTCATCTGGATTTGTCTCATATTTTGAACTCCCCCCCAAAAAAAAGGCTGATTGATCATCATTCTCCCACTTAAAATCAGCCATATCGTGTTGTTGCCTGTATCCCATGCACATCCATGAACCAAGTTCATAGACTGGCTGGTTTAAAGCCATATGGTATTCTTGCTATCATGGTCATTGTGGTCACAATGGGAGTAAACCCAACCCATCGATAATGGTCTTTGGGGTCATGAATACCCCATTGTGTTTCATTGAATTAGTATTAAAACTTAAACTTGACATGAAGTGGAGGTCTATTCACCGTATATCTCTCCGATCGTGCTTGGGGTTTCCTAATTTTGTTGGTGAAATCCAATTTGTGCCATGGTCAAACCACGGTACGCGGGATATGGTCATGCCATCATGAAAGGGGCTTCCTTTCAACGGGTCCATATTCAAGAACAGTAAAGAAGCCCTATAACCGGGCCAATGGCCATCCATGTAGCTTGACGCACTCCTTGACGCCTTCCTTCGAGGCTTCAAAGCCAAAGCCAGGTAAAATGGCCTGCTGCACCTTCGGATCCAGGGTCCCAAAGGTCCCAAATGCCAAGGGAAAACATGTTTGGAAAACAGAGGCATCAAACGTGGAGTTGTCCCAAGGAGTACATGGATCAAGGTGAGGAGACCTTGACAAAGATATTTTTGTGGGGAGAATAATTGATCAGCAAACTTTGGGGTTAGCAATGGCTACCATAGTTTCAGACAAAGCCAAATGTTGGGGAACTAAAGAATTGAAATTTCAAGGGCTATAATAGGCTATAATTTATTCCATAAGGTTGGTAAACCCAACAAATGATCCAAATGGCAAAATCAGGACTCGTTGGAGGCAAAATCACTAGTTCCCCCCTTGTGGATATGGGGAAATCCTGGAATGGTACCCCCATAGCTGGATGGTTAATGGAAAATCCTACTCTTAAATGGATGATTTGGGGGTAGCCCTAGGGAAGCCTCCATATCATTTGTACAGTAGGTCGGAGCAACATTGTCACTCTGAAACTTGGGTCGGGATCAGTTACTACTTTCTGACCAAACTTGTGGCTGTCCAAATTCATTTCCATGGCCATATCACACTGAGTTCCAGGGGTCATATCCGGCTGATTCGCTAAGTCTTGGGATCATTTTGGTTCAACGGATTTTGCAATATGATCAGTGATAAATGCACAGGCTTTTGCGACCATTTTTGGTTTTCTACATATATACCCAGATACCCAGTGAAATTTGCTTGGTCCAAAGCCCGGTATCCTTCTGTCACCAAAATGACAGAAGCTATGTCGGCTATGTCAAGCTGGAAGTTCCTCCATCAGACCAACAACGGTAGGACTCGTCTCCATCCGAGATGATCCAATTTGTCTCGTGGCTAGGGCTCTGAAGGGCTCCCCATCGGCTTAGGCTTAAAAATCATCCCTGGATCCGACTGGATCCACTATGGAAAGTCATGGAAAGTCAGAATATCCCGGGGTAAATGAACATATATGGACAACAACCAACATATTTGGGTGTAGGATGGTGTAGGGATGTGTAAGCCATGGTAAGCCTAATACCACCCAAACAGTTTTCATGGTCAAGCCAAGATGCAATCAGCGCCAAATCCTCTCGACCTGGGGTCACAAAATGTGTGGTTTTGGTACTATGCCATCGCCAAAAAGGGCCGTGTTTTGGCCCGATGTTTTTTGAGAGGTACATAGACCTCACATGGCGTCAGTAAGTACTGTACCTCCAAATCAGCTTCAATTTTCCCCTTGAGAATCGAGTCTAGAACCATTTAGAAATCGAGTGTCACAGGATGTCACAGGTACCGCGCCCAATTTCCACCCGGCCTTCCAGCTCAAAGTATCCCTCTGGATCTTCGAAATTGATGCTGGCTTGCGAGAAGTCAAACACACGCCTGGTGAATGGGAAAGTCGCATGCATTTATATACGAGCAATAACGGAAACATGATTATACATATAAACGTATAAGATCTCTACTATAATAGAAAACCATATAAACAGCTCATATGTATACATGTATATACGTATGTATGTAATATGTACGAGTATGTATGTATATATATATATGTATATATATATACGTATATATATATATGTATATATATATATATATGTATATATATATGTATATATATATATATACGTATATATATGTATATATATATGTATGTATATATATACATGAGAGAGAGAGAGAGAGAAAGAGATATAACAGAATTCGTTTAGATTTATATACAGTAGGCACATGCAAGGAAAACTCATTCAAAACATATATACTGGAGAAGACATGAAAAGACTTCAGTTGCTGGGAAAAACACAGCAGAACCATCTGCAACTGCTTGATTCATCAATTGACTGCAACGCGGCACCAACACATCCAAACCCCAGTGACATCAAAGTGATAACCCTTCCAGAAGCCAACCTCATCACCCCGCGCAAGATGGAGAATCTCCAAGACTGACAGCCAACCATAGTTATAGGATTTATAGCTATAACTTGGTTGAAGTTAGATAACTGACCCAACTATAGTTGGTAATAACTGACAACCATAGTTATAGTTATAGTTATAGTTATAGTTATCGGAGTTATCTCTCAACTTCTGGGTTAGAATCCAATGCTTACAGCCATTACCGTCTACCAGGATCCCACGCCGCGCCTTGAATTAAAATTGGCTGCTTTCTTCAGTTCGCCGATGTCGCGTTGAAAGCTGGCCTTGCCGAACTCCTGAAGCGTACTCATCAGCAGTCTCCTTATCAATGAAGTGTAAAGTACGATAGTGTAATATGTGTGTGTGTATGCAAATAGACGTAATAGAATATATATATATATATAATTAGGCAACATCATTTGTGCAAATATTGCATATATACATATAAAACCATTGTACATCATTGTACTGTACTATATATATATATATATACATACAACGTATATAAATAAACAGTATAAATACAGTATATATACAGTACATATACAGTATATATATATATTATGTACAGTTACAGTATATAAGTATATATACAGTGTGTAACAGTGTGTATATATATATATACACACTAATATGGACATTCATTAAAATAGGGGGGGTACCCCAAAATCATCAAAAAAAAGTCTCTTAATTGAAAAGCAATTGATTCTGAGGTTGCAAATCCGCGCGTGGCGGGTGCAAAAGAAAAGGTGGCCATGGATCTTGGAGTCATGGTGGTCTCCAATGGTTGATATCGGGGTTGCAAATATTTAATTCGAGGTTTTGAATATTGCATAATTTCAAAATATACTTAATTAACTAATATCATCAAAACATAGTCATATATATGTATACATGTATATATATATATATACGTATATATCCTGTTGATGATATCTTTTAATAGGGGTTTGTCTGAAATTAGGTATCTTCGAACTTCAATTCCAACGAATTATGATTATATATATATATTATCACCATCAAAATTGATCATTTTGAGGTTATACCCATGGTATACCCCATTTTCAAACAGACCCATATTAAAACATACCCTCTGGTAAACTAAAGTAGCTATTGATAATGGCAATTTCTAGTTGGTCTACCCATCAAAAAGGGTGATTTTCCATAGTTATGTTGGTTTACCAGAGGGTATATCCCATTGATATCCCATTAAATCACTATAATCTTATGAAAATCCCATTAAAACCACTTAAATCACAATGATACAATGATTCCACCAAAAAAAACATTTTTTTGCGAGTCATGCTGGTTCTAGACCACCCATTCTGTTCATCCCACGGACTGGCCCCGGTCGGCCTTGAGCATTGCCTGCCTCGGGGTCCCATTTCAGGAGGGGATTTTCATCATCATCACATGTAAAGTGTCCATTTCTTGGACACAAGAAAAGGACAATTTATATGATGATGACGAATGAATATGAATGTGATCGTCATCATTTAATATTCATATTCATAGTCATTCATCCTATCAGGAATGGAAGAGAAAGAATACATTCAACCATCAAGAATCAGCAGTGATAATACATGATAATCACTTGGGAACCTCAACCCAAAATGGATGCTTCAAACTAACTCACTTGCGGCCGCAAGGCTGTGATCAAGGCCCTCGCAGTCTCTGCGGAATTGTCCCAACAGTGTAATAAAATTTTACCCTCCGTCGGAAAGAACATACTGGAGCTCAGTTACTTTCCATCTTTGTGTAAATTGCAGGTGAATTGAACCAAAAAAACCAGCAAGGGGACTAGAAATTTTAGCTTTGGGATGCTTTAGGGGTTCCATGACCTTTTGAGACCTCCATGGTCTTATCATTGTCTCTTATCCATTCTTGCTATGAATTTATGATACTTTATGTATCTCCATATCCGATCATATCCGCATGTTCATGCATTTTCACCAGCTTGGCTTGATTGCCTCCCACATCTTCCAAAAGTCTCCGGCTATCTGCAATCTGCTGAGCTGCAACAAATCCAAGACCCTGAACTTGGTAGAGGGCCTTCTGTGAACCAGTGGGGCAACGTTGGTCAACTGTTGCTCCGTCCAGGGGTTCAACAGATCTTGGATTGCCAGATTGTTCACTTGGATATCCAAATCCTTGGATGTAGAGAGGAAAACATACAGAAAGGATGGGACAAACTTGGTTGGTTTTCAACTTCTAATGGAATACTCAGGTCATAATAATCATGATATACTCCCCATTCATCACTGATTTAACCACAAACAAGGAATCATGGAAATACAATAAAAAATATACAGTAAAATGTATGAACATGCCAGGATACCACAGAATTACGAAAAAAATGCCGGTGCAGTAAACATGGTAACCATAATCGCAATGACACAACTCTTCTGACAGGGTAACTGCCTGACCCTGATGCTGCCTCAAGTGGTATTGACCCCCAAACTAAATAGTTTATTAAACCAATATAATGTTCTACCATTTTGATCCATTTTGTCATATCATAATTTATTTGATCAGGGTCATTTTGCCAAGCTCTCCCAGCGTTTTCCCCAAACTTAAGGCGCATCATGCGGGCGTTGTGATCCAAGACTCATTCTGAAGGGATTTAAAGCCTCGGAGCAGGAATAAAAAGCGCTTGCCTCTAAAGCCAAGCCGCCCCTTCCGGGATTCACGCCGATTCACCAAAGCTAATAGCTAAATGACCCAAGAATCCCAATGACAGGGGTGAAACTGTCCAATTCGAAGTGGCAATCTGGTAGCCTTCTAGCAAATCAGTGGGAGAAAGGTTGCAGGTTTCCCTTTGCAACAGGATCATAATTCATAATATGAGATGAGTTTCTAATAATCAAAGGAAATTGGGAAGCAATACTTCCGAGTTACGGATGATTTTTACCTGATGAAGGGTGGTGTGCGACTTTACACTACATAACAATACATCAGAAAAGAATTGACCTTGATGAAGGGTGGTGTGAGACTTTACACGACATAACAATACATCAGAAAAGAATTGACCTTGATGAAGGGTGGTGTGCGACTTTACACGACATAACAATACATCACAAAAGAATAGGCTATGACACAGGGTGGTGACGAAGGGAAGTGGTGACTTTGGGAAGTGGTGAGGAACGGAAGTGGTGAGGAAGGGAAGTGGTGACGAAGGTAAGTGGTGGTGAAGGGAATGCTGCGAAACGCATTGTAATGGCTGCATGAATGTTGCATGGGCTTTGTTTTGGGGAGGAAGCCGGAGCACGAAACCTTGTGTTTTTCCATGTGAAGTGGCTGCCGGCGGCGATGAAAGGTACCTCCTGTGTGCGGCCGGTGCGGCTGCGGTCGTTTTGGTTCCTCCTTTGTGTTCTGCAACGAGTGGTTGTTCCTGTGCGTAGTTCTATGCGTTTCTTGAATCTGTGGTTTCAGATCGCATTGGAATGGCTGCATGACTGTCGTCATCTGATGTTGCCACGTTCGTAGATACGTGCAGGTTTGCGACGTGATGATTACAATTTGTAATGGCTGCGTCAAGGTTGCTTGGCACCGCGGCTGCATGCGTAATACTATTCTCTTTTGCAGCTGGACATCGTAAATGGTATTGGAGTGGCTGCATCAAGGCTGCAATATTAGTTTGTCAGCAGATTTTCTCAATTTTGCCGCTAGTAATTTCCCTTCTAAAAGTCTTCTTAAAAAGTGCTTCAAAATCTTTCTTTTCGCTTTGGCGTCAAGATCCATCCGGTTTTGGAGCTGCAATTTCCGACGCCGTTGCGCGTAGTTCTATTGTGTTTTGCAACTCAGCCTCTGCAGATCGCATTGTAGTGGCTGCATCAAGGTTGCTTCGTGCAGCGGCTGCACGCGTAATACTATTGTCCTTTGCAGCTGGATCTCGTAAATAGTATTGGAGTGGCTGCATCAAGGCTGCGACAGTGATTTGTCAGCAGATTTTCTCAATTTTGGCGCTAGTAATTTTCCTTTTAAAGTCCTTTTAAAGAGTGCTTCAAAACTTTTTTTCGCTTTGGCGTCAAGATCCGGTTTTGCAGCTGCAATTTCCGACGCTGTTGTGCGTAGCTCTATTGTGTTTTGCAACTCAGTCTCTGCAGATCGCACTGTAGTGGCTGCATCAAGGTTGCTTGGCTGCATGCGTAATACTATTGTCTTTTGCAGCTGAGAGTTGTACATTGTATTGAAGTGGCTGCATCAAGGCTGCGATAGTGATTTGTCACTAGATTTTTTCAATTTTGGCGTTGGTGAGTTTCTTTTTTTTGCTTCCACGGCTGCGTGCGTAACACTATTGTCTTTTGCAGCTGAGAGTTGCGAATTGTATGGGAATGGCTGGGGAAAAGTGCTCCAGCAGTATTTTTTCTTGGCTTTGGTGTCAGATCTGGTGTTAGAGCTTTTACAACATTTGTATCTGTTATAGAGCTTTATAAACTAGGAACTACGAATTGATCAATGTTGTGGTAGTGAGAAGTGAGAAGTGTGAAGCGTGGAGTGTGAAGTGTGGAGTCTTAAGAGTGCAGTGTGAAGTGAAGTGTGGAATGCGAAGAGTGCAGTGTGAAGTGCGAAGTGTGGAGTGTGAAGTGTGTAGTGTGGAGTGTGAAGAGTGCAGTGAGAAGTGTGAAGTGCGAAGTGGAGCTTCAAATGTGACATGTGAAACAGGACACAACTTTCGCAGAATGCACGCAC
>Ga0126342_10006993_pt1 | contig 20105 bp, 19 predicted proteins | sample Cyp1metagenome_FD_92528 | JGI IMG/M metagenome (GOLD analysis project Ga0126342, IMG submission 92528) | Coral microbial communities from Lord Howe Island, Old Settlement Bay, Australia - Cyphastrea 1 metagenome | ecosystem: Host-associated > Invertebrates > Cnidaria > Coral ...
ACATTTTGAACGGATTTTACTACATGTTTGGTACGCAAATAAAGAAGGATGCACGAATAAGTTGTTGAGTAAATCCATTGCGGGCCTCCCTTCTCTCATATTTGCTTTCATCCACAATACTGAACGCACCTGTGCAGGAGCGCGTGCCCTTGAAGTAGAAGTAACACACAAGAAATGTTTGAAGAGCCATCGCGAATCAAAATGTTTGGACGGCAGCCGCAACCACCGAAGCTCTTCAGAAGTGAGCATCTCAAATTGACATAGCGACTCCATCGGGTCGACTGAGTTGCAAGTCACTACAGTCACAGTGGAGCTTGCGCTGCTCAGATTGACATCAGTGTCTTGATGCGTCGCAGGTGCAGGCGGTGCAGGTGATGTGGAGCTACGGTCTTCACCATCTGCGTTTCAACGACTTCAACGACAGTGCACTGGGTGCAGAATTGAAGATGTTGAAGGCTTGGGCCACTTGGGACCTTTGAACGACTGCCAGTTGCACCCACTCAACCCGTTGCACTCGTTGCAGTCGTCCCCATCAAAAGCCTCTGTCTGCAGCGTCAAACCCAGACAACATGCCACCTGTTGCACCTTGTCACACTTGAGGACAAAGTTTTTGGCTTAGATGACTCGACTCAGGCGCTGTAAAGATTGGGCCATCAACTTGCATCAAGTCCAACTACTCTGCAGAAGGAAGCTTGTGCCTTGCAAGAGTGGCTGTGAATGCACTGGCGGACTTGATTGTTTTTGTGAGGCAAATGATTGAAACAGACTCCTCTGCGGGCAAGATCAAATTGATCAAATGTTCTTTCAAATGCGTTCATCCTTTCATCCTCTCACTTCAGTTCATGTTCAAACGAACACTCTTTTGGGTCACCCCCTGAGTTCCGCTCTGACAGACTGCTCAAATGTTGGCCCTTTGGGGCAAAGGTGGCGTACGTGAGCACTAGTGGCAAAATGCTCAAAGTGCCTCACACAGGACGTTCTTCCAATCCAGCTTCGGTGCCAAAGATCTCATTTCAACGGGGTTTGGCACCTCGATTAAGTTGAAAAAGACAGGTGAGGAAGGCATATGCATGAGCTCGTGCACGCAGTCTTTGTGTGTTGCTATGCGCTTCAGAGTCGTGCTTGAGTTCGGGTCAGGCTTTGGATGTGAGAGAAGCGGCAAAATCGGATGCTTCACACAGCACGCGGCGATGAAACGTGGCGCAGCAAACAGTTTTCATTTCTTGTTATGGATGGATCCCCACGAGCGAAGAATGGCGTGACACTTGAGGCACGAGAATGGGTGACTGAAAGTCACGGGCTGGGACTCTTTAGACTTTTAATGACTATTCACATGACTATTCACATGACTATTCATGACTCTATGTGCCAAATTTTGCAATGGCACATACGTTAGCAAACCAGTGGCACTTTGTCACCAAAGACAGCCTCGAGCACATCACATCACGCATGGGAGACCGACCCAGAACTGGATGTCGCCAATGTCACTGGGCTGCGATTTGCACAGACTTTGCACCTCTTAGCCAAAGGCACAACGGCAAAACATCACGAGGCTTCGGGAAGTAACTTTGGCTAAAAAAACGCTCTCCATGATGCCTCAGATTGCCTCAGCAAGTCTGCAAACAAATAAGAATCTAGATTGGTTGGCAAAGAACAGCAATGAGTCAAATTGTCCTTGAGTGCAAACCCGGCGGCTCAGCGCTGCATGTTGTCATTTCAAAACTCTCTCATCTTTGATGCCCAAGTGTGAAATCATCAGGGATGCTGCAAATCTCCGGACATCTGTACGTGCCAAACCCTTCAAGAAGTAGAGTACGGAATACGTTTTTTTCGTGTTTTTCCACGGTTCAACATGTCTATGGTTAACGAAAAATGAATCGCGGTTCATGTGTTTTGCTGCGCCATGGAACTAATATCAAAGAAATAATCGACAGCTTCAACCAGCTCAACGGTGGCCGGAGCGGTTCGCTTCCAGGTTGGTTTGGAAGCCGGGACAATCGAGACAACAAAGGATGGTTGAGCTGATTTCTTGGGCATTTGCGGTTAAGAAACACTACAGACGAAAGGCTTGGCCCAAATTTGCACACCAGGAACCATGCTGGTTTTCAATGATCTCCACGACCCAAGTAACTCAAACAGGACATGAGGCAAGACACAAAAACTCTGGGAAAATCCGATGAACTTTTGCCGCATGGGATACTATGGTGTGCATGCCACAGCATGCCGCAGCATGCCTTTGTATCCTGATCTTTGGCATGTGGAACCGGACGATATATCGGTACTCTAAGCATGACAAAGAGAAGATTGGACACAATTATCGTCTTCTACCCATAGTGGAATGCTCCGAATGGTACTATCACTGAAAAAGGCTAGAAGCTCTTCAACATCTTCAACACTAGCGATGCCAACCATGGGTTTGCTTCCGCAGTGCCATTGGTCGGCTCCAGTTTTTAAGACGCTTCTCAGTACTTCACACCTCTCGATTTGTTCCTCATGTTCCCCATCTCACTGTTGCCGGCCGCCATAGCCGCCGTAGCCCTCTCATCCGCCAAAAATTAGCTTTGCTCTGCGAGGGTATCGACAGCAGGCCACTGGCAAGAAATCTGCAGAACAGAGTGAACAAATAGAATTCATGCAAAGTTTCATGCACTCTTCCAACTCTCAACAGTCAAAGTCGACATGTGACAAGCTGGACTCTTGGTCTTTCTCCACTGATGCCTGCAGTGCGTCTTGGAGTCTGAGGAATCACCAAAAAGATGAAGAACAAAGAGATCTACAAAGCGGTGAAAAATGGAAGTACTATTCTTGGTCAATCATGGTGCAACTTGGATCCATATCTTCACAGTGGATTCTCAGGTCTGTCATTTTAGGGCTCAGCTATAATCCTTAGTTACTAAGCGGCTGTGTGGAGAAACGCATTGCTTCAACGTTGTCAACGGCATCCCAAGCTTAGAGAAACCATCTGGCACTGAGTGGTTGTTGGCGCCTCACTGCCGAGCTGCTGGTCCTAGGTCTCTCTGCTCGTCCATCTGCGTTCTATGGGGACCATTGGGGACACCTATGCTTTCTGGCTCTCGACTGTCTCAGAAAGCGAAAGTTCTGCAGTGCACCTTTAGAAACGAATAGAAATTAACTTACACTTTTTGGGACCCAGAATGGACCCAGAATGGAAGCTCGGGATATCCCTAGGTTTTAGCAAAGCACTGAAATGTCAAATATGCATGGACATACAAAACATATTCTGAGATGCTTCTTGCACCCAGCAGGATGACTTGATTGGCCGCATGTTCTTAGAGAGGAACGTCAGGCCAGTCCAACTGTTTATGGCCATCTAAACAATCTACGTGCCAAAGCCAATTGCAGCCATGTGTTCTGGTACCATCTGCAATTTTGGATCCTGAATCAGCCTGAATCTTCCATAGTCTTGACGTTGTCACTCTGTCACAAGGTGAAAGATCCGCAAATCTGGGCTTGGCCAAATCTTCAACACGGCTCTATGTCTGAACTCATAAAGTGCCCCGGTTTTGTTTGGCTGAATGACATTGCCAGAATGTATTTCTTTGAGAGCACTCACATTGCTCACATGGAATCCGAAGGATAAACATCATACACTGGCAAATTGCTGGGAGCATTCTTTCTAGAATCAAGACATCTATGAAATGTCTTAAAGGGCACCGTCATCAAAAGCTGCGACTGAGACTGGGTCAACCCACAGGTCGCTTGAATTTTGCGCTGCAAACACGCCGTTACCAAGTCAAAAGCCCTGAGCTCATTGAAGGCAATTCCGTTTCCTGTTGAATCGGTTCAAGGAAGTCATTTTTATGTCAATCGAGGGAAACCACATCACAGATTCGAAATTTACCAACGTACAACACTTGTGAAGTTTGCATGTGATTGCATGTTCTGCACAGCTTCAGACCTTGTAAGACCACACCTTTGTTTCCCAACATTGTGGCCAACAATTTCCTCACTGCCACCCTTCATGGGACGGTGTGTTAAGTGGCACCACATAAGGATCCTATGGACACGGACTCCAACAAATTGAAACAGCATGAAACATCATGAAATACATGGGACTACGCAGTCACATCTGACAAGCAGAGTCTTCTCGGCCACTTGGTTCCATCCAAGGTGATCTGGACGTCCAGCAGACAATATCCACTGATCTGCTGGCCACGTTTGTGCGATGCATTTCTCGCAGGCTACTGGGGTGCCTTGCTGATCATGTGTCTCAGTCTTTCGCCCCCTTTTTCTCGTTGCAACCCAAGTCCTTACTATGGCAGTTGAAGTCAAAGTTTTGTCAACTGGGTGCTTTTGGGAAGAAAATCAGATTGAAAAAGGCTCCAGAGAATCTGTTCACCTCTTATCACAAGCATCCCTGGGTATTTTTGGAGCTCATAGCTTTTTTGCTATGGACTCTGAACCTGGATTTTGGATCTGCATTCCACTCATTCCAAGATTTAGGAGGCAAACTATGACACAGAACTTCAGCATGTTTGGATATGCAACTCCCATGGAGCCTCTATTGACCATCTGAAAAGGGCCTTGGTCGAGAGCAACCTGGTGTTAAAAGGAATGGGGCGACCCAGAACCGAATAGGAGAGCACCAGGCGTAGCGGTAGACACTTAGCTATCTTAGCTAATTTGACAGTTGTTACTTCGAATTGGGCATTCTTAACACTCTTATCTTATCTTCAGCTTCCGAGCTTTGCACTTCCAGTATTTCCACGTGGCAGAATGTGGCCGCGAAGGCCGTGTGGGATGAATGATGAATGCAGATTTGCACATCTTGAGTGCCTTCGAAGTGTCCATCCAGTGATGCAAAAAAGGGCAAAAAACGGCGTCGCTTTCACCTGGTTTGGCAAGGACATATGGAACGGCTGCTAGACGCTGCGAGGTGGTCGGGCTTTCAACCACACTTAATGGAAAACAAGAATCAGAACAAGAACATGTAGACTATTCGTGTGCTCTCTTCGGTCTAGAATGGCAATTGTTTGGCACATCACAGTTTGGATGACAGTGTGAAAGTATCGTGAGAGACCTTCCGAAAACAAGGGAAGCATGGCAGACCGGAACAGGATTTGCCACCCTGAGATTGGAAGCTTTCAAAAGTAAATGCCATGGACCATGGATCTACAAAATTTGACTGGTGGAACTTGATTTAAGACAACGGTGACAACGGCTTCGTTTTCTGGATGTGACTGTCGATGACTGTCAGGTGAATGGCAGTGAATGGCATAGACGGGTGTCAGCAATATTTGACCCATCCGGAAGAGCCATTTGACAATCGAAACAGGAGCTTACTCGGCTTACTCATACACTTTCTGGTTTATCCTTCTCGCATGTGAGTCAAAAGTGGAAAGCTGATGGATTGGCATCTCCAGAGCTTCTCAACTTCAAATTTTGCGAAGTGCTGCGATCTAATCTAGGCTCTCAATTTTCAGACATATTTGGCTTTGGCATGGCAGTTGGGTGGGTCTCCGGACGTCTCCGGTCTCCAGAAATTCAGCCCTTTGCCACTTTTCTGCGGATGCGAGACACCACTTTTGTGTTCAGAATGCTGCTGATCAGAGGCAGAAATCCCAGGTGGCAGCGACCTATGAAGGAATGGATCACTGGAAATTGCAGCACTGGGAAAAAGTGGCAACATGACAAGCGCTGGTTGGCTGGAAAGTTGCGCAACATTCCTGTCCCGTCCATCTCAAAATTCAGAACTAACTCCTGATTGCCATTAATTCATCAGCTGCCAGTGTTGGACACTACGATCGCTCCGAGAACCACATTGCTGAAAGCTTCAGTAGAAGACCTGGTCTTTCTGTCACCAGCGAGAGGTATTACATGTTCTGTAGATACTCGTGTTTTAAACCTGTGCAAACGTGGTTTGAAATAGGGATCCCACATGTTTTCTCTGTCAGCTTTTCAACTTCAAATCGCAGTCGCAGTCGCAGAAACTGCTCACTGGAAGATCGGAGTACATCGGAGTCACGAAGTCATGTTGGATCATGTTGGTGTGTGGCAAAATGTGCCAAACTTGCTGTCAATTTGCCAAAGTCTGATTTTAGTGGCAACACATGACATGATACAGATTTTGGGCTATGATGGGCTGTGCAATGAGAGGTGTGCTTCTTACACAAGCAGCAAGGCTCGAAGATAAACCAAACTGGCAACCAAAACAGCCAACTTTGTCGGACGCCCAGACTCATGATACTGCAGCCATTCAGCAGATTGCCAGCCCAATGAAGGCTATGAACCTTCAGTACTTAGCAAACGTCTTCAGGTTACAGCTAGGGCAGCTGGGGCTTCTCATGGCTTCTCTAAATGGCTCAAGTTGAGCGTTACCAGGGCGTTACCACCAGGCATTTGCGTAGAAGTCCAGGCCGCAAATGCTACTGACTGAACCATTTCATAATTGGTCCTCTGCCCCCTTTGCAGCTCCCGTTGCAACCCTTTCGCCGCAAATGCAGCCAGTGCGAAGCTCTCAAAACACCGGGTGTTTTCTCTTTCGTTTGGAGATCTTCAATGCTCTCGGATATGCTGCATAAAAAGGCCATTACCTGGAGGAATTAAAGCAGGTCTGATCAAGTCATCACCCAAATGTATTGTCCAGCCGAGGCGGTGCCACAATGTGCCACACCCAAGACCCTACTGCAACGTCAATCCAGCGGACTTGACGAGTGGCGACTGGGCGTCATGCTGCTAAACGGAGAGTCTTAATGTCGACCCAAACAGCAAGGTTCAAGGCGTTCAAGGTGATGGAGAGATGTTCTATGGACTTTCAGACAAACACCCTCAAAATAGCATGTCATTTTGTTACCTTTTAATATCAAACTCTCGCAGTTGTCTTCAATTTAAGTTCTAGTCATAGACGTTGAATGACGTTTAGCTTTGTTTCAGCTCATGCGAAAGGGAAGTGCTTTTTTAGGCTCTGCTTCGGATTGAAAATCCTCCCGGCTGCTGAATTCCTGAGTTCGTTGGCACTTGACTCGTTTCCCATGATTTCAAGATTTTCAAGGAGCTCTTGACCAAATTTCACAGGAGTGACCAAGAATCAAAGGCTTCTCTGTGAGCAATGCACCTATCGACCTATCTGAAATACTTCGCCACAGCACGACGTGGACATCGTGGACCAAATCTTTCATCCAAATGATCCAAGAAATTCAAGAGGCAAAGTTTACCGAAGTCCGAGTCGATTTGGATTGGCCTTTGACCTCTACACCACAGCAGTGAGATCCCAGACTGATTTCTTCCGTACTTTGCTTCCAGTTGGTAAACTCCAGATTTGCAGCAGCAATGGAATAATACCAGGAAAGCCTTTCCAAACCATCGAGGCTATGATCTCTGTCTTCATTTTGCATCAAGACTAAGAAGTGTTAGCCACTGCGGATCCCAAGCGTTGAAACATCATTTCTTGGCAAAGCCTCACTCTAAATCCGTAAAGACGTCGAATCGGGACAACTCATCCAAGCGCTTCGAAGCATCGTCGGCATCTGTAATGTGATTCTTCGAGCCGTTCAAGGCACAGAACTGGCACCCTTTGATACACCGTTCGTCATACACCGTTGGATACGCCGTTTTTCGCTACGCCGTTTGGTTCTTTATGATTTGGGTCAAGCGCGTGACCCGGATCTACTGATCTACTTGGGATAACTCAGCATCTCGACATTTCATGACCTTTCGGCACGAGCCCTTCGAGCCGTTCACATCGTTCACCGTGTCACCGTTTGGCCTCCGGGTACTGTGGAGACTATCCAGGCTCGCTCTGGTGGGACTTCTTGGACCTTCCTGCAGTCATGTTATGTCTGACAGCCGTGTGTGTTTTCAAATCTCATCTTGACCTGATATCCAAAGTGATTCCAGTAAAAACATATTCTAAAAACCTGCCCGCCTCTGAAACGATCAATAGTTTCTCTGGTAGTCTCGTCATTGTCACATCAGCAAAATTTAGAGTAAAGTTCAAGCGAAGACAGCATGTGTGGAAGGAGAACCAAACAATGTGTATCTCGAAGAAAATATCTTTATAGAAACTAATCATGATGGTTGTGTCATTCCACTTGTAGGGAGTCGGTGCGAAGTCGACCCTTAAACCGAGAAAGTGAATTTTTTAGAAACTTTTATCATCTTTTATCCATCTGAACATTCTGGACCATTTGCCAATCGAAACGCTGCAGTCCTCGTTGCCGAAGCCGTTCTGACCTTCGGAGTCCATGGCGACAGTCTCGGGAAACCGGGAGAAATCTGGTTGTGAACGCTGTCAAGTTTGACCTGCGATTGCCCAAATGGCAAGTCTAAGCGCAATGCGAGGGGCCAATGTCCCATATGTCCCCAAATTTCACTTGATAAAAATCGCGCAAGCGACTTGTTTGTGTTGTAAGAGCCGAACACGCTGCGGCCGAATCACCTATACGCAGAATTACGCAGATGTGTTGCTATATCGGCGGAATTGATTGAAAGTGATCCACTTCGGCAGCTCAAATGATCCATTTTACGAAGATAAATCGATCGTCAATGACGTCAATGTGTCGCTTTGCGGTCCACAAAGGTGCTAATTCAGAGATATCATGCAAACAAAAACATAATGTACAGCCAGTCACTAGCCATTATCTCTACTTAGGGCCCGTCGCTGCTGCGATATGATGGCAATGGCTCATGCGTAGGATCCGTATCATCTAGCGGTATCTGTAAGGATTGTTTCACATCCACATAGAGTGCATTGCTCAGGGCAGTGGCCTCACTAAAATCTGGCAGTCGGAAATCCGCTTCTTCAAGCTCTTCATATTCGGTGGTAAAAGCCTCGATGATCGTTGACAGGAACAGATTCAAACCCACCAAAACACCAAAGGCCCAGAATGCCACGAAATAGGCCCGTGCACCAGGACCACAGGCTGCTGAGAAACCATCAGCGATCATAAACCTGCTGGAAACAGCGCTGGTGGAAGCTGAAAACACCCATCAAAACCCTGTCCAAAGGGATGGATCCCCATCATCTTCAATTCATATTGCACCATCCACCGCATCCACCGCATCATTTTTCTCTCTCTCTCTCTCTCTCTCTCCGTTTTGCAAATCGGCATCATATCATATCATATCATATCAATGTTTAGAGTCTATGTTTAGAGTCTAGAGGAGTCTAGAGGAGTCTAGAGGAGTCTAGAGGAGTCTAGAGGAGTCTAGAGGAGTCAATTGAGCAATAAATCAAAAAATGGAGAGATTTTTAAGGGAGAAGCCAATTGTTGACCACCAGGAGCTCGAACAAAGTGACCATTCCTTGGAAATTGGTCCAGATGGATCCAGATGGATCCAATAGGTGCACTGCCATTTCAACTAGGCTAAACATGGCTGGACTTCATATCAATGCAAGATGCAAAATATATATATATATGATAAATATATATATATATACTGTAGTGTAAATATATATACTTTATATCAAAAATAACTCGAAGATATGCCAAAGGATGCTGAGATATGCTGAGATGTACTGAGATATGCTGAGACGCCCATGCCAATGTCATTGAAATTGTTCACCTTGTAGTCGGCCTGTCCGTAGCTCGACTTGGCCACTGCTTCGTAGTTGGGATCGTTTGGGTCGTCGTTGATCAGACCACCAAAGAGGAAAACCCCAAGAACTGCAAAGGCATAGCATATCAATGCCACCACGGTCAGAACATCAACAGCAGGAGGTATGAGTTTGAAAGCAATGCGGCCGAAATGATGGTATGGCTGGTACCTATCCAAAATTCTGCAAAATCGAAAAAGCCGAGCACATTGTGAGATTCGAGCAAGGTCGGCATGACTGAAAAGAACTTCGGGAAAGCAATTCAGCAAGTAGATCGCGACCACTGATGTTGTGATTGCAAAATCAAATTGATTGATGTGGCTGGAGAGATATCTGTCCAATCCAATGGTTGCGACCTTGAAGACAGTTTCAAGCACCAGAATCAAAGTGAACGTCTGCTGTACCCATCCTGCAATTGCCGCCCTTCGATCGTGAACCGCCTCCTCTGCAGTTTCCGAACCAATAATTTCTGGCCATAATTTTACAATCATATCAATGAGATTCAGCACAAGTAGAATATCGATAACAAATCCAGGCCAATCAGAAGTTGCAATGCTCTTTGCCACCTGCCATATATCTGACTCTGCCAATGTTGGAAAGCATTTTTCCAAAGTTGGGGGAGGTGACTCCTCTGACAAGTGCTTGGTGATAACCCAAATCAGTGATCCAAATTCCGAACGGCTAACAATTCCATCTCCACTGGAATCGACTTGTGCAGAGATTTGGCTGTACAAATTCGGGGCCTCGGTCTCAAAGTTTCGAAAGTGGCTCAATTCTTCAAGCACAGCATCCATTCGCTCAAGGGTCAATGGAACTTCTTCATGAGTATCTGGATCAGTTGTCAGCAACTCATAGGCTTGGTTCAGTTTCTTTTGCCGGGTTTCCTGCCGCGGAAGGGGAAACATGACCCAAAAGAAGCCGATAAGCCAAGATGATTCTGACATTGACATATTCACATATTTCACATTCAGTTTCTTCAATAAGAATGGGTTTTGGCCGAATTTTGGCTTTTTCAGCTCGAAATTCCGCATCCACTCCACTTATTGTGGCTACATCAGGTTTATATGGCTACATCTGATAAAGTGAAATGGGATGTCCAGATCTACCAACACAATTGCAATAGGTGTACAGAATCTCCACCATTTTTGACCTAGTTAGTCACAGGAGTCATTTCATTCTCACCGCCACTCAGGCTAGCTGCGGAGCCACAGTGTGAAACACCACCACGTTTCACTGCTGTGACCCAACCTTAGAGCTTTCCGCATTGTCCAACACTAGGCCCTATGTTTGATTTCGGTGACATCCTCAAATAACCCAACCTACAGCAGGTGGAAACAACAGACACACGTGATTGGTATGACTGCGACCATGATGTACCATGACCAGTGACCGGTAAGAGACTACTATAGATTACTGCCATGATTCATGAACCGACATCATCCGACCGAATCCATCCGTCCTTGAGATTGAGGCGATTCACTCCAACCTGCCTCTGGTAGGCACTCATCACAATGGCAGTGAGGACGTTGACCAAGAAAAACATTCCAACGATCATGAAGAGGAAAAAGTAGAGGAACGCAGCCCGGGAAAGCCGATAGGCTGGAAGCATCACATCTGGAAAGTTGGCTGTAGTTAGCAAAACCAACAAGCTCCACATCCCTGTCAAAAGACTTGGAAAATACATCCGACCCTCCTCAGTAGTGATTGGAAACAGGATGATGGCCACTAAAGCGAAGAACAGCAGAAGAAGAAAACCCAGGAAGAATAGTTCCAAGACCTGTGGAATACTGCTCAAAACAACTTTGACCTCTCTGCGCACGGTATGGTGCAAGGCCAAGAAAATCAAAGGTCTGCAAAACGCCAAGACGTCAAAGGTGGGGAGGCCGAAATAGTCAATGAATGAAACCACGGCATAGATATTCACAACTGCCACATAAGATCTTTGTGACGCCGTTGCAAAACTCCCTTCGTATGCAAGGACCCGCAGTCCAATATCCAGCAAAAAGGGCATAAAGTAGATGACGTTCAATGCCAACATCCAAATTGATTGCTGTCCGAATTTGGGGAAATCTGACATATAGAATTTCGAGTTAGGACAACGTCCAGTGCTGTGGCGCAAACACCAATGTGGTTCCACGAAAAATTCGATCAACATGCCAAGGACAGACCAAAGACGAATGACCCAAACCCACCTGGCGCTTTGAAAAATGTTGCACTAGGAGTCACATCCGGATGTTGCACTAGGTCGCTGAATTCATCTGATGTAATCTGATTTATTACCAGTTGAAGAAGAGTGTTGAAGAACAAGAACAAAAACGACATAAAGTTTAACTTCCCTGAGCCCAAAAAAGGAACTTGTTGGCTCTCATTCTGATAGCTGATAGCATCATCTGTGCCATGGTCACATGGTCAATACTGGTCAATACTCATTAGATTTTTGGTCATCCATCCCATCAACTGTTGTACAATGTTGTACAGATCTCTGTTCATGGGATGATCATCCTCGCTGTGTTTTTCCGATGTTTTCCGGACCTGCTGCGAAGTAGGTGTGATTTCAAATGGCATTGGCCATGCGCAGGAAGCGGTCGATCTTCTCCGTCAACGGCATCATAGATCAAGGCGGCCGCACGGGCATTCACGATCTCCTGGCAGAATTTTGGATCCATTGTCAATGGATTGGTTTAAGGGAAAATCTTAACCGGAAACCATGGTTTTTGCCATGGTTTTTACCATCAAATATAGGGGTTTCCGGTTAAAATTTTCCCATCATCCAATTCTATGACATTGCTGTTGATGTTGAAGCATTTGAAGCATTTGAAGCTCTCAGATCTTGACCATGTTAGTCACTTTGGCAACGGCAACTGTGAGTCATAATTCAGTGACAAAACTTCAGTTCTGACTTCACAAGTTGGAAACATGTATTCTATAAATATGACATATGATCTGCATGTTTGATTACACCTTGTATCTCACCATAGTTGTGAGAGTCTGATGTCTTTGGTGCTCTGCCTTTCGGCTCAAGTCGTATTTGTTCTCCACATAGCTGACATTAAGTTCCAAACAGCTTCTGTTTGTTTGCCCCACAAAATCAAACAAGTACTGTGCTGTCGTCTTTTTCAAACAATACTCTATCTCTACAAACAATATTCTATGTTTTTCGATTTCAAGCATGAGTAAGCTCAAGTTTCGGATATTTTGACATCACTTTGGGTTGGACAAGTACCAAAAGCAAAGTCTGAGAAGCTCTGAGCGTTTCACAAGCTCCTACGAGGCTTGCTTCTCCTAGATTCGAAAATCTAAGTTTTATGATGTGAATGGTGGGCTTTGATTAATCATATTAATATAATATAACATTAATCATTTATTATTGTTCACTTTGATGCCATGCGCAAATTAGGATCGTCGGCTATCGGTAGTGATGGTAGTGATGATTTCTGCCTTCACAGACTTTGAGGCGACTCATGCAAAACAGGGATATAAGGTCGTCCCCTATGGGGTTTAAGGTTTTGCACACCCCTAAGAAAGGCAAGACGAAGCAAGACTTGTTGGTTACAATAATTTTGTTGGTTACTGGTATGCTGATGTGTTCCATAGTTTATCATATTCAACCTATATTAGTATATTGGTTTACAGAGTCTTGGTTGGTCTTTAACAGTTTAACAAGATCTTTGACAAAATCTGCGTCAGGATGGCGCCACGATCCTCGTTGGAAGTTCCATCTGACGATCCATCGGTCGCCTCAGAACTAAAGACTTCTCGCAGTCCCATGGCTTTCTTCCTCGTAGCTGATCACTGGGATGAAGAAACCGCAATGCCCGGATGCTTCTGTCAAACCATTGCTTAAAGATCTTTAAATATCTGAAATGCACCCAAACTTAAGTGGTTCATTTTTCATGTGTGTTTTATTGCTGAAGAACAAAACTGCTTCATTTCTTTCACTTGATCAACTAGAGACATTCCAAACATGGACCTCTCAAGCTTGAGCCAGCAAGGTTTGGCCAACATCCAAGCTTTCCAAGTCGCAAGTGCCAATCGCCAGCGTCAATGATGTGTCCATGATTTCCCACATTTTCCATTATTTTCCCACAAAGCTATATATCTTTGATGGATTTTATGATGGATTTTATGATGGATTTTACATGATTTTGATGAGTTTTGATGGCGACTCATAGCGGTTGGCCATGGCGGATCCTGGCAGATCATAGCGGCCTCCACCTGGTCACTTTTCCCGATCGCCGTCGCCGTTGCCGGGCCCGGCCCTCGCTTCATCGGCGTCATCGCTCAGGTGGCGCAAAGATCTCCGGTCCTGGACGCTTCCAATTTATGATCCACATGCATGGTACAACATGTTACAATCCTGTGATAATTTATGGATCATTTATGGATCATTTATGGATAATTATGATAATTATGGATAATTTAGTGATATGGATAATAATGATAATTCCAGCTGCATGATGATTTAGATGATCTAGATGATTTCGATGAGATGGGAAAATAGGCTTCCAAAGATTTGCAATGCTTTCTTTTGTCTCGACCTGAACTCAGCACGGTGGAGTAGTACTCATTGTAGTCCAAGCGTGTTGCCAGATTCTTCAGAAAGTGTTCATAGCGAGCTTTCGTCTCTTGCCTCACCACATAGGGCTGGGATGGGCAATTTTGGGCCGGCTGGAGGAGTTCTGAATAGTTCTGGTCATGGGAACAACAACCAACTGGAGCAATCAAGAATAGACATAGCTTATCGTAGCTTGAAAGCATAGACTTGTTCCAACAGAAGCTGAAATGGGCTAAACATTGCTGATAAAGATTTGAGATTTTGGGCCAAATCAGCAGGTTGAAACCGCAAGTGCCAGTAGCAACAGAAATAAACGTTCTGATATATATATATATATATATCAATGAGAAAAGCAGTGAAGAGAGGTTACAAAACAAGCCCGCCTTGCGCTATTCATTTTGTCGCAAAGGCAGAGCTGGACAAAATGTATTGCCCTGTGGGTCGCAGAATTAGAAATTGAAAGTCTCATGACCAACCCCGAGAAAACAGCTGCTTAGGAAAGTATCATAGCACGCGAGACACAACTCCAAGATGAGAGGCATGCTAATTCCAACAAAGTCGCAACTTCAGTAACATGAGCAGTGACTTTACGAGTGACTGGCTGAGCCGGTCCTGGAAACTATGACTGGAGCTTGCGGAGTTATTCTCAGTATTTCTCAGTTAATTTGTTGAGGTTGTGTGTCAGTGTCAGGTGTCAAGAGACTGAATTTGTCGAAGGAAGGCTTGCAACTGGCTTTCGAAGATGGTCTTCCACTTGGCCATCATCTTGGAATAATGCCTGACAACATCTGACAACCAGAAAGCTGGCACCAGGTCACATCTGAGAAGTGTCAAGGATCTCATGAGCTTATTGTGCTCCGACTTGCTCCGAATTCAGAAACGCTTCCAACATCTTCAAAAAGCGGCGCATCTTTGCCTCTGTGAAAGGAGTGCCAAGTATTTCCTCAGGGACACTTGCAGGATGACCCCGCATCAAAATCATCAAGCTACGTACAAGAGAGTAAGAAAGTACAATGAGATACAATGCTTGAAGGATAACTACAGCCAAGTGTAGCAATTGAAAAAAAAGCAGTACAATTTGCAGTACAATTTGAGGCTGGAACCATCTTGATCTGAATAGAAAACTAATTATGACTATACTCATGGTTGCTCTCCAAGCATCTGTGTACTGTGCCGAACCCTGGTCAACCTGCAAAGATTCACTGCATAGTTCATCTGCAGCATTTGCTTCACTTCAACTTGACAGGTTCTTCTTCACCACGAAAGCCATAGATAGGTCTAATATTTGTCTAATTTATGTATAGCCATAGATATGTCCAATTGATATCAATTGATGTTGGATATGTTGGTGTCTGGAACCAATCCACACGCTGAGAGCCTTCGCTCTGCTGGAGTCTTGCCATCCTCTGGCTCTTCAATCGGCTCGCCAGCGATGCTGTGCGAAAACCTCGGCTCGCCCAAAGGAAGGAAAAAGAGGTTTCTGTAGATTTCTACCCTCTGGTAATTTAACATCACTACTGAACATGGCCATTTATAAACATTGTTGACTTATGTTGATTTTACCTATTAGACATGGTGATGTTCCATAGCTATATTAGTCTACCAAAGGGTCATATTTCTTTTCACAAGAGAATGATGGAGAAGGGCTGTTGGTATCTGACGTTGTTTGATTGGCGCTTTGATACATGGGCTGCCCATGGGCTGCCCATGGCTGCCCCTAGAAATGTGACGAAATTTGCTGATCTTATGTCATCACCTGCCTCCGCAAGTTGTGCGCAAAAGTCAGGCAGGTCTGAAGAACTTTCGAGAGGTGCCTGTCATAATGTGAATTTTGGCCTAAGCAGGAAGAGTGTTCTGGATGGATGTTGCATGATGTTGGCATGTCGGGAAATCACATTGCTATGGATGCACTATTGGGTTCTGCTTTATTAGGTTCAACACATGAAACCACAAAGAAAGGTCCGAAAAAGACGGCACTCCAGTCATGATAGCCATGCCTGTAGAGATTGTCGTGTTCTGTGAGCAGCACTTCTCGCAAGCAACCCTCTAGAAATTGCTCATGTCCTCAGCTTCCAGGGACAAGCCGAAATATGCCAAAATTAAAACATCGATTCAAGTGGTCAATTCAATTCCTGTGAAATTCAATAGATGTACATAGATTATCATAGATGTACTCTGTAAATGCCTATATAATTAGCATATAATTAGCTTCAATTGTTGAAAGGTTTCTTCCAGTTGCCCCTTCGAACCCTGAGTCTTCACCCTTCTACAATGGCCATGTTAGGGTATCCCCTGTATTCCACATGTCTCTCAAAAAGCTTTTCCCCAGTGGCCAGCTATGTCCCTAGTCCAGTTATGTCCAGCTTGGAGATTGCATACTTCGATGTCCCGGGAAGTGTAAATGGTTTATGATCTTGCTAGATATATGTAGATATTCAACTTAGAATCCAGATAGTCACCAAACACCTAAGGGTAGATTATTCCACGTGATCATCTTAGTCAGTTCCTTAGATCGGTACATAAATCTCACCAAATTAATGTCAACCCTGGATTAATAAACCCCAAACGGCTGTTTAATTGGGGGGGTACCATTTAAGTATTGGATTATGACTATTGGAGGAGTACCCCCCTAATTAATAAACCATGGTTTATTAATCCGGGGTTGACATTACTCAGTTTTCCTTAGATATCATATATGATCTTTATGGTATAAATCATGGTATAAATACCATAAAGATCATATATATCATATAAAGATCATATATATCATATATATCATGGTATAATTTATGGTATAAACCTTTACTGGTTTAAATCCAGGTTATCTGTCATGGCTTATCCTCCAAATCCAGCGGCGGTACAGCACATCATCTATCGTCTCTGCGCCACTGAGTGAGGCCAGAAACTCGTGCGATTGAGGTTCTAGGACCTGATCCACAAAAGGGGTGCCAAACCAATGGGCAAATCATGAAAATTCATGGGAAAAAAAAAACATGAAAAAATCATGAACACATGGCAGTTGAATAGTTGAATCATGAAAAAAACATCATTTGATCATCCAAAAATCGGGGCTTCAATAAGATGATTTTTTAAATAACATAGCATACCTGGTAATGTCGGGGAATCTTCTGCACCAGTGATGGCATCATCTCTCCATCAATCGAACCTCCACGGTAGCGTAGTAGATGTAGTCTCGGCAAAAGTGCAGCATTCTCTGCCGCAACGAGTAGTACCTGTGGAGAAAAACTATGTCCTACCCAGAGAAAGTCTACCCTCTGGTAAACATCCAAACAACTATGGAAAATCACCTTGCTATTAATGGGTAAATGGGTAAATCAACTATACAAATGGCCATGCTCAATAGCAAAATCATCATTTTTAAATATTTTTAATGGGTAAATCAACTATGGCCTTTTACAAAATAGCTATTTTCATATAACGTTTGAGTCTACCAGTCAACTGCATCAGGATCCGCAGGAATACCGCAGGGCACGGGCTGAAGCTCGAATCCAACCCCAACTCTTTGGTATATTGATGGTCCACCCAGACTTCCACAAGCTTCCGCTCCACATAGCGGCAATACAGTAAATGCCGGAAGATCACCTGATAAAAACTCAGTTTCACTGTGGAAATGGTGATGGAAAATCATATGGAAAATCATGGATATAATTTTACAAGAAATGGGACCAAGCCAGGCTTCTCACCAAATACATCTAAAATCCGAGAATTTTGATATCTGATATCTTTATTTTCACATATAACTCACCTCATTCATAGACTTGCCGCATCAACAGTCGTTCCTGACCTGATATTTCAGCAGGATGGTCTTGGAGAAGAGTATGGACAGCGGCCATGCGGTGCGATACTTCAGCGTCAAGCTTCGAACGCCGGAGCCCTCGCCTGCGAGGCCTCGAGACTGAGAAACTTCATCAACCAACAGCCCATTTCAGCACTTTGGAACCATCCAAAATCATGTTATACATCCAATAAACAGCAAGAGGTCCAATCTTTACCATCAGGTCCCTTCGATTTTGCGGTGTGCCATCCAAATTTCCTTGATACTTCTTGATCCATCCCCAGCTTTTTCCACTTCTTCATTTCATTTCATTTGTTAACATGTTCTTCTCCAGTTATTCTGGGTATTCCCTGTTATCATGGCGTATCTCAACCCACAAAAAGTGCCGCCGAGCAGCCCAGTCCTGCAACTGTTGAGATTCCTGAGGCAACAGAGGCTGCATCCTCCTGAGATGTACAGAACTTGGCTATCTGAAGGAGAAAATCTGGGAAAATGATGATCGACCGTGGAATTTGCTATCCCGAAAATGCAGTTCCAAATTGGGAAAATTGGGAAAACTACGATGGTTCTGTGATTAACCGCAAGATTTTGGCGGTTCCAAATTGTTTTTTTTAGAAATCAAACAGCAGCCGCAAAAACGCCGCTCCTTGTCTTCCTCATGGGAACCTTTGACCATGCGATGGCACGCATCCTACGATGGCAACATCCACAAAGCATCAGGTCTCATGCTGTGTCTGATCTAAACCCCAATCTACTTCTGAGACCAAAAGAACCCCCAAAAAAAATTATACCACTTACTAACTGAGTTACCAAAAAAAGTACTCCAATGTTTTCTCCAAACTCCAAACATACCAACCTGTTTAATCCACCAGGATCCACCAGGTATGTCAAATTTTTTCGGCCAATTTCTGCACCTCAACTCGAAAGGAATGGAGGCCGCAAGAGATGTCTTCCCGGAAAGGGTCTGCTGCCATGGATGATGCTCGCACCGCAAGATCCAACAAGCCATCGAGCCTCCAAAACATGGAAAAATCTTGAAAAATGCTGAAGAATTGGAAGAATTGGAAGAATTGGAAGGTGGAAACATCTGGAAAAATTGGAAGGTGGAAAAAATGTCTCAATTTCACTGGCTCCATGCAATTTCTGCATTGAACATTGTGCCTCGCTAAAGGTACCTCCTCTGCAGGTCGTTCCAAGTCTGCAGTGTCCAGAAAGTGGCCGAACCAATCTGCCTGCGGATATTGCTGTCACTGGTGGAGAACGCATCGTGAATTCTACAAAAAAATGGAAAGTTCTTTACAGAAAGTTGCAAGAGTGTGAACAAAACAAGAAAAGCGCATCGCTGTCTTTTCTTTGCTAGCGGCGTCGAGTTTGATTCATTGGTGGAGATGTTTGTTCTTGTAGAGCTGCATCGATTTTTTTTAGGAAGAGGTTTCTTTATCGGCGTCTGCATCAGTGCTGCACAAGCTGTCCATGTATTACGAAAAACCATGAAAAATCCGACTAATCGCCCAACAAAAAAACCCAACATTGCCCAGAAAATCCTCATGCCTTGCTGAGGAAGAAGAAACTTCGCAGTGATTTTAAGCGTCCAGGTAAGTCCAAGCCTTCCTGGGCAAGGGGACCATCCCATGGAGATCGAATCATTCTCCACATCTCTGCAGCTGAGGTTCAGGTTGCGGTCGCATGAATAAGTTCAAAAGGGCAGTGGCTGAGCGGCGGTAGGCGGAATCGATTGCCTATATGGGCGCTGAAAGATCTGCGGTTGAAAAAAAATGAAGTGGGTCACTTTGCAAAAGCATCAAAAGCAAACTGAAACGCCGAAACCGGTTCAACCGTTCGCCCGAAACCTGATTTTTTTGGTGTGTCAATCTGTTCTAAAGATTCTAAACCACATGCCACTGGTGAACTGGCTTCATTTCTTCTCCCCATGTCTCACTTCATTGAAACATTTAACGAAAGCGCTGGACAGATTGGTATACCTCCATGATGCTTTTCTTGCTTCTCAGAAAGAGATAGAAAAAGTATCATTCACTGACGTTTGACTCATATTTTCAAATTACTTTACTTCGTGCGATCCCCACCATGACATTTATACATTTTCTTACTGGCAAATCTTCTGGCATTCTATCTGACATATCTTCTGGCATTCTATCTGGCATATCTTCTGGCATATGTTCTGGCATATCTTCTGGCCT
>Ga0126342_10006994_pt1 | contig 20102 bp, 21 predicted proteins | sample Cyp1metagenome_FD_92528 | JGI IMG/M metagenome (GOLD analysis project Ga0126342, IMG submission 92528) | Coral microbial communities from Lord Howe Island, Old Settlement Bay, Australia - Cyphastrea 1 metagenome | ecosystem: Host-associated > Invertebrates > Cnidaria > Coral ...
GGAGAGGAGAGGAGAGGAGAGGAGAGGAGAGGAGGAGGAATCCAGCTTTGATAAAATCTAACAACCCTCACGTGGCAGGTGGGGAATCAAACTGTCAACTTGGAAAGCCAACACATGAAAAAAACACACTGCAAGTTGATAAAACACTGCAAGGATTGGGTGGCTGACTGGTCGATCAGGAGCAGAACATGACCGCGATGTAGAGCACAACGGATGCATAGAACATCGCCAGCTCCACATTCAAAGATCCGCGGGTCCACGTCTTGGAACGATGGGGTCGCGCCGCAATCTTCCTCCTCCTCCTCCTGGATCAGGAGATCTATTTCTGACGGACCTGAGGGATGGGGGCGGACCTTTGACAGGAGACAACAGACACGCGCGCAAAAGGGAACATTCAAATATACTTGCGTATCCAAATCAAGACCACAGACCTCACAAATACCAACCAAGAAATATGCAAATTTGTATACACGAGCAAAGGAAACCCCCGGACCAAACTATAGCTGCTGAGCGAAAAATTGCAAGGAAAACCAGGAACATTTTTAAGACATTCCATCGAACGGTGGGCTGACCAAGGACGAACTGCACAAAAGAAACCAGGGGAGACCCTGGGAGCAAACAGTATCCAAACACCTTTTGACACTATGAACAAACAAACCGGGAAAATCATAGCGCCCAGTTGAAAATTTCCAGAGGTGTTGACACTGCAGCAATTCTGCCGGGTTTCACCAAAGACCTTTGAGGGGTTACCCAGTGGCAAACCCTGGCTGCTCTATGGAAGATTCAGCACTTATGAAAAGGATCAGGCATCACGATTGTGTATTCACAGGATATACAGCCAGGATAAGCCTAAAACCTGGTAGCTGCAATACCTTTTTCTTGAGCCAAAGTGCCAGGGTCGTAATGTTTCTGCACAGTGCCTATAGTTTAGTATATAGTACAAACACCCCCCGCCGTCCGCAGCATCGCGGAGGCCGGAAGGCCCAAACCACAGAGGCACTCACAGACCTTGGCAATTGGGCGGTCAAGTCTGCAGTCAATGATCACATGTACTTAGGAAAATGGAAAATCTCGTGCCTAAACTTGACTCTAAACGAAAATTTGCAACCGGCGTGGCTTAGGCACACTACTCTCTACAATGCCTAAGTCTCTTGCCTAGGAATTACGCTATGACATCAGCTCCTACAACGGATGCATGAAGACAAGAGTGCATAAGGTCACAAGCAGCTTTCTTTTTGGTCCGGCCAATGAGCACTGGTCAGAAACGGCACATGACGGCTGAGCTTTCGCAACAGTTTAGGAAATGTCCGAAATTTACCAATCCGACAACCAAGCTGAGCTCCACACCGCAAAATGGCGGCGCATCACAGTGGTGCAATTGAAAAACAGACAATGGCCAAAGTTCGATGGACAATTGAATTAAGTGATCCAATGTTGGAAACACTGCACTTATCGGTGGCATTGGATCATCCTTCGCATGTTGACTCTATCAAGGTTCGAGCTCCTGGGAACCATCATCAAACATAATACAGGTGTACAGTGTACATGAAGCCATTGATTTCCATGACATCCTCGGCCACGACACGCCTCGGCCTTGCAGATTACTTGGCTGTAGGCTCCACGTAGGGATCGGGCTGGTTCTCTTCAGGCTTGTTTTCCTGCTGCGCCGGCTCCTCAGGAATCACCGCCCCAGAAGACGAGGCAGTGGCCTCAGTTGTATCGGGAGCTGGTTCGGCAGCTGCAGGCGCCGCCAAGGAGCTCGCCGCTCCACTGGATGCTGGCTCAGCCCGAAGAGATGGAGCAACTGATCCCCTTGCCTTGAGTCTTGGGCTCCCAGGCGGGGCCGGAGGCCTGATTCGCTCTTGGCGCTGGCGAGCAGCTTCAGCATCCTCTCGTCCCACAAGGTTCACGCTGCTCTGGTTGAATGTCGGCTGGATTCTGTGTCCTTTGGTAGGACGATCGCTGGTGTTGCCCTTTCCTCCAGTGTTCCACTCGGCATATCCTTTCGGATGCAAATAAACAATCCATCGTTGGGGATACCCTCTGGTAAACAGCCACATAGCTATGGAAAGATCCACCATTTTCAATGGCTAAATCCACGAACTTTCTATGGCCATGTTCAATAGCTATTTGACATCACCAGAGGGAAAACCTCCATTTTCCTACGGTTTTCCTATGGTTTTCCTGTGGTCCAGGTCCCCCAGGTCCAAACCTCGGCGTCCAGAAGCTCCCGAAGCTTCGGCAAGGACGCAGCTGCAGCCCCTGCAGGATCTACGATAACTGGATCAGTTAAAATAGTTCACTCACACTAATGTATATCTATATTGATCCAGTTAATAGAATAGTTCACTACTATGATCACATATCTATATCAATAACTGGATCACACTAATATAGATATTAACTGACATTGATATGTGAGCATATTAGTGAACTATTCTATTGATATGTGGATAACGACCAATATAGAATAGTTCGCTCACACTCACCTGAGGGACCTGAAATCTTTGGCTTATTTGTTTGGATCTTTGCTCGTAAAAAAAAGGTTATCTAGGTTATCGGATATCGAATGGGGATTTCATTGGGACATGATGGGGATATGATGGGAAAATCATCTACAGAATGGGCTGGCATTATATGGCTATGAAGACCCTTTAAGCCTTTGGTGAACACCTAACTAGTTGGTTTTTGTCGATGGGCATCCCCCGAAAATATGGTATCATAGGTTTTAACCGATCCCTGTATTATAATGATTGGTGTGAAAATAATAGTTTAGAAAAAATACGTTTACTAAGGATGTGTTACAAAAGTGGCTGTGCTTATCTGGATTATGTTTTAAGAGACTTATAAGTTATCATAAGAATGGTCATGATCAAAACAACCATGATTATATGTTTTGGTAGTAGGTTTAAAACAATAAGTTGGGCTTTGAAAACCCCAAAAATTATGTTTTATTGAGAGAACTGTAATGCTTTTAGGGGGGTTATGATGGAGTGTTCACTAGGGTTATAAATAGAGATGTGATGGTCTCACTATCCCATCCCCATGTGAAATACCCCAAACAACACCCTGGTGAAGTATTGGATCCAATGTGGTTAAAACAATAATAAATTATCCATGACTGGGAATGGTAAACATACCACCTATAAAAATGGTGATGACTGGGGGATGGTTTATTAATGTTTTAACCACATTATTCCTTGTTGGGGGGTGCATTTCCTATTGAGTTGGCATAATATATCACCAATTTCAGAACAGTTCCACCATCTTAAACCAGCATTTTTCAGTATGGGATGTTCCCATCTGATGCTACTTGGTTGATAAACGCTCTCCCTATGGGTGATCGTGATCGATCATAATCCCCAATCACCGCAGCTAGTGCGTTGTTCATCGAGGAAAGTTTTACCCTCCAGCTGTTCCTAACATGGTTATGGAAAATGACCCATTGATCGATAAATGTCCCATCAGAATGGTGAACTGACATCGTATTCCGGAGTTCATCACCTATATTCATGTTCATTTATTCATATTCACTCATCATAATCCTAATCAACCAAGTTTTAACCATTATATCGACCCAAGGTGACTTTAATATAAATCCACCCATATATATATATTCATGGTTGGTGGTTGACCTACCCCACTGAAAAATATGAGTTCGTCAGTTGGGATGCTGAAATTCCCAACTGAATGGGAAGTCATTCAGAATTCCATGGTTCCAGTCACCACCAAGCGGAAAAACACTATTTTCATCACCAAAGAAGTCGCGATGGAAGTCACACCTGACCCCCGTTGTCAGAGTCGTTGCACCTTCTTCCAAGGCCAAGTCTTGCAGAAACTCCACGGATTGAGCGTCACTGATGGCCCCTTCAAAGGCACTACGGTGACCTGGCGAGAATTCCAATGGTGATATACATGGGTAATGGTTCATGGGTACTATCAATGAAATAATAGTTACTACCAATATGGTTAATGGTTAATTTAATGGTTACTATCAATGGTTATGGTTGATACCATGGTATTGAAATGATGGTTAATGGTTCATGGTTAATATCAATACCCATGTATGGAACTATCAATAGGTAATGGTTCCTGATAGTTACTAATGAAATAATGGTTAATAACCAATGGTCATATAAATGAATGGTCAACCAATAATGAGATAATGGTTAATGGTTAATATCAATAATTAAGGTATATCATAATGGTCAGTACTATGAATGATATAATGATATATCCTATGGTTAGGAATGATTAATGGTTCATGGTTAGTAATAATTAATATAATGGTATTATAATGGTTTTTATACATCAGGTGTTGTAATGGTTATTACAATGTTTATTATAATGTTTATTATAATGGTTCTTATAATGGTTATTATAATGGTTAGTAATGGTTATTATCCTATGATAGTGATATACCAAATGGTTAGTAACCATTAGCCATGAGTAACCAATTATCATATCATTGGCTAATACATAATGGTTATTACCCATCATCAAAAAAGGGTTTATACACAATTACTAATGATTAGTAAGGATTAATCATGAATGTTTAATGGTTAGTAATGGTTATTACCCAATGATAGTGGTATACCCTAATGATTAGTAATGATTAGTAATGATAATGCTTATTACCCAATCATCAGTCCATTAGCTAATGATGATGAGTAAGGATTCATAATGGCTAAGGATGGTTGATAATGTCAAACCTGGATTAGTAAACCATGGTTTATTAATTAGGGGGGTACTCCCCAAATAGTAATTTAATACAAAAGAATGGTACCCCAATCAAACAGCCGTTTGGGGGTTATTAATCCGCGGTTGACATTACATGGTTTGCATCCCAATGATTTGGTGATTAAATCCCATCCCAATTCATAATCCACCACCCCATTGGTCCAAAAATGGTTTCTTCGGGCTTAATATGAATAGGGGATGGGATAATATGAATAGACTTCTTATCACTGGTCAATAAAATTCGTATACAGGCCAGTTATATGTGGTTCGTATACCATTGGATCCCTTTGGTAATTCAAGATAGCTGTGGAAAATGCCCCGTTTGTAGACTGTTTACTTGTAGGAATGGTAGTTTTCCATTGGTGTGTTGGATGAAACGAAGTAGCTGTCAACTTTTGGCGACGAAACTCAAACATAGTCTTCTTCCCTGAAAATTGCCCTCCAAAATCAGAGAAATCTCGGGTTTGGGGATAGTTACAAGGTGGGCCTCGACAGCTAAGTTGGTGAACATAATTCCAAAAACTGGGTTTCATGGCAGATATATCTGTAGTTCATGGAGTTTATTCACGCCAACTTCCCTTTTGGCAGGTTCCCAGCCTGCACAGAGATCAGGACAGCAAAGGTCATAGAAACCTCAGGCAATCCCAAAAAGACAGCGCTGTACTTCTCGAAAGTTGAAACAGATCGGTCTCCAAAAAAGATTGAACTAATATAATGGTATTATAATGGTTATTATAATGGTTATTATAATGGTTATTATACATCAGGTGTTATAACCATTATAATAACCATTATAATAACAGTTCGGCAGTCTGAAAATGACATTGCCCTGTATATATTATATACAGGGTACTCTCAGGATTCAATGTAGGGATTGCTATCTGAATGCCATTCGGTACTTGTGTCTTTGAATGGGGGAAATTGCCAATTAGCCATGGAGATGCAGCGGAATTCCACATCAGCTGATAGATAGGTTGATTAAGTAGATCCTCATTCATGTCAATTGAGAATTCCTAATTAAAACCCTTAAGTTTATTTTAAATGGGTTTTTCTATGGGGTGTGCCATGTATAGATGGGGTTTTTCACATGATCTTTCGGGTCTTTCTAAAGGTATGTCCAGCTGATGGTTGTTTGACATTCCCAATGATAGTGATATGGTTAGGAATGATTAATGGTTAATGGTTAGTAATAATTAATATAATGGTATTATAATGGTTATTATACATCAGGTGTTGTAATGGTTATTATGATGATTATTTTAATGGTTATTATAATGGTTGTTATATTGGTTGTTATAATGGTTAGTAATGGTTATTATCCTATGATAGTGATATACCAAATGATTAGTAACCATTAACCATGAGTAACCAATTATCATATCATTGGCTAATACATAATGGTTATTACCCATCATCAAAAAAGGGTTTATACACAATTACTAATGATTAGTAAGGATTAATCATTAATGTTTAATGGTTGGTAATGGTTATTACCCAATGATAGTGGTATACCCTAATGATTAGTAATGATTAGTAATGATTAGTAATGATTAGTAATGATTAGTAATGACTAGTAATGATTAGTAATGATTAGTACTGATAATGCTTATTACCCAATCATCAGTCCATTAGCTAATGATGATGAGTAAGGATTCATAATGGCTAAGGATGGTTGATAATGTCAACTCCGGATTAATAAACCATGGTTTATGAAAATTAGGAAAAGTATTCACCCAATAGTCATGATTTGATACTGACTTAAATGGTACCTTCCCAATTCAACAGCCGTTTGGAGTTTATTAATGCAGGGTTGAATGTCATAACCACCAGGATGGGTGCTATGGCCCATCAATGTTCACGACTTTTTTCTATTTAGCCCATGTCTTATACACAAACCAAAGCTACGACCATGTCTGGTTGGTGGTGTACCTACCCCTCTGAAAAATATGAGTTCGTCAGTTGGGATGATGACATTCCCAATATATGGAAATTCATCAAATTCATGTTCCAGTCACCACCAACCAGATGTGTTTCAGCGGAATCACTAATTTGATGGGTGGCCCCCGATTCAAAAAACCAGTATGGCTTATTCATGCAGATCTGACATTTACCTGCAAAGATTTCCCAAAAGATGTGGAGAAGCCATTGTGAAAGTAGATCATTTAACCCGAACGGAAAAGCCTTGGGAAATTTCCACGTCTACGAATCTATGTTGATTTACCCTCTGGTTATGACTAACATAGCTATTGAAAATAGCCCATAGAAATAGATGATTTTCCCAGCGAACTAAAGCTCCATTTATTTTGGGGATTTTCCATGGCTATGTTAGTCATAACCAGATGGTATAAATGTTCATTGAAATTTACCTATTATAGATAGCCATTTATATTTACCTATTAAAAAACATGTATAACCATAGCCATTTACCTATTATAGCCATTTATAAGGGATTTTCCATGTCATTTACAAGGGATTTTTCCATGTAAATCTATAACCAGATGGTAAATACCCATTTAAAGATGATTTACCTATTAAAAATGATGACTTTCTATAGCAAACTGTGAGTTAAAAATGCCGCGCTGCTAGTAGTGCCATCGCAGTTGGAAGGGCCCAGCCTGGGCGTGACGCGGCACCTGCTGTGGTAAACAATTCATGTAGAAATGGGGATATTATACATATGCATATACCCTCTATATATATATTGAAGTGAGGATATTTTAGGTGTATATACATAGATATATATATATATACCTGGATCCTCTTGATCGTGGAAATTGAAACACAAAAGCCAAAATCGATCAATTTTCCCAAATTCAAGAGAAAAAGAACTCCTGAACGGTTATTTCCGCTCCAGAACGCTTTTTTAAACTCCAGAACGCTTCCGACCGGTTTTGAACGCTTTTTTAACGCTTTTTGAACGCTTTTTTCCACTCCAGAACGTCCGAAGTGTCCCGAACGTCCAAAACCACTCCTGTGTTCTTTTTTCCACACCAACCCCCAAAATGGATCTTTTTTGGGTTTGGAGTTAAAAAATCCAGTATTGGGAAGCTCCAGATATATATATATACGTATATATATATACACGTATATATATATACACACACATACAACTGGGTGAACTAAGATGATTACTATCCACTTACCAACTATCCAACTGGGATGCACTCTCAAGTATGCTATAATTGTGTGGCTGTCCCAGAAAAATGGCCAAATGGCCATAGTCCCGAAATAATCATTAATCACTTCGTGGCGAATATTGAGAATCAAACATGATTAGTCAGTGGATGTTTTCGGTATATCCCGTGTATATGTCCTTTCTGCATATCGTCCATTTTAGTGGGTTCGAACCAGGCTTCCTGGAACCACACTGGGGTGGGATGCGACACGGGTAGGCTGAATTGCGGCAGGGTCATCGGGAAGGTAACTGCTAAATGACCCAAAGATCCCCCGATGGAAGGCTGCTAGAAGACCCCTAGGTGGTTCCCCCTAGTGATGTTGGTTGGTTTATGCTTCCCCGCCTAACCGTAGCTGTAGCTACTTCATCATCATAAACCCAACAGTGACATATTTGTGGACTAAACCAAACCAACTTTGCTAACGAACTGGGGCACCACCTTGTATGATAGCTATTATTGCATTCCATATCATATCCTAATATTACTGTTTGTCCCATCATTGATATTCATCTCAAATGGAAAATATTACTATTCTTATATACAAATATGATATCCCCATTGTCTACTCACTATAATGTGGTAAGCCTAATGAACCATGTTCAATCTCAATTATATCCCATGATATTCCAGTATATTCCGTGTATATATAATATGTTATGATATCCCCATTGTATACCCACTATATCTGGATCAAAAATGCCCCGAAAATGCCCCATGCTTCATCCCGTTCCCCGTCAGATCTGAGGCTCATGTAATTCGGCACCAGCACAATGGGCTCCGGCTCCGACTCGTCCAATGCATTTGCTGCGCGGAGGTATTCCAAGGTCTCACCTGAAAAAACCCAGCTTCGATCATGGCCATAAATTTTGGGGAAAATGAATCTATAGTAATCCCAAAAAAGATTCAAAAAGATGAAATTCAGGTAAAATCCGCAATCCTGCTAAAACTGTCATGAATCAATTTTCTATCTTTGGGGGTGACTAATTATACTATATGCGTATAAGATATATGTATAGTCTAGTCATTATAATCCATGTGTATAATAAATCTATCTGTCTGTCCGTCCATCTGTCCATCTACACATACAATTGAAACCACCAACCAGAAAAAGTTGTTTTTTGAGTTGAATTGTCTGAACTCCTGCCAAGCAGAAATCACAGAGTGCTTGAAGAATCCTATGCGAAAAGATGACGAGTCGGATCAGGGTGAGCACCGGCAGGGGGATAGTAGCAATTCAAGCAGAATTAAAGTGTTTCTTACCACCCGGAAATTTCACACTTTGCTATGGAAAATTGTTTTTTTTTATAGATGATTTGCCTATTTTAAGTCGTGATGTTCAATAGCTGTCTTAAATTACCAAAGGGTAGTCGAATAATGGTACTATCCAGCCGGAATACTCCAATAATATGGGGCCATCTGCTAATCTTACTAGTCATCTGGCACCCGTAAAAAGTTAACAATCCAGTGGGTCCAGCGCAAAATGGGGCAAGATGATTGGTATAGGTCTTTATGATACTTTCTCCAGAGTGCAAAAATTACATTGGTATCTAATCAACCATATCTAAGCTAATCCAAGTTCAACTGAACACACTCAGGTAATCTAAGGTAGTTGCGAATCATTTACCTCTTGAAGTCCGGCAGTCCCATATGGACTTCCTACTGGTTTGCCGGAGTTTATTCATGACCATGTAGCTGTATACCATACATTTTTTTGGAATTGTTTGATGTGATCTCCCTGCTTCAAACCATCACAATATCGCACCACATGGTTCTGTCTAACACAGGATGCTACCGCAAAATATCATGATTCACCACCATGTTCCTTATTTAAATGGCCATAAATTGGAGTATATCAGAGATTTGGAGGGACAAATGGGTATGATTGTCGTTATTGACACAGAAAACCCCATCATAATCAATGATAATGCTTCTTACTCCGCAAAATTCCTTTTTTCTGTAGTCACCCATGTGATTTTTTCCCAACAGATGCCCCATGTTGTTGGTAGCTATATCATGAAATATCATCCCATTATATCCACCGTTTTGTGGCTTCTTTTTCACCCATTTTGAGACAAACCCATCGAAAAACGATTCTTGTGGTTTGAAAATGTTCACTGCCCATTTACCATCTGGTTATGACTAACAGTTCGCCATGGTTAAGCCATGGCCCTAATCGAAATAGATGGTTTACCAGTTTACCGTTCTTAGAAATGGGTGGATCTTTCCATGGCTATGTTAAATAACCAGAGGGTACTCTTGGTGCACCATTTACCTTCTGGTATCATAGAATTGGATGATGGGAAAATTTTAACCGGAAAGCCCTATATTTGCTGGTAATTTTACCATGGTTTCCGGTTAAGATTTTCCCGTGAAAACCAATCCATTGGTATGAAGTTGGTTCATCATGTCCCAGCAAAATATGGCCAGAAATATGGTACTAACGTACCTCCATTTTAGGATCCTGAAATTCCCATTGAATTTCCCTTCTGGTTTTCAGTTGGTTGGAAAATCCCCCAGTTCGAAGTTCGATGTTCGATGATTTCCCAGCCATGATTTCCCAGCCGGTATCCCACTTGGATTCAGTGCTGTGATGCCCTGGTAATTTGTGGGTCCCAAAAACCAGGGCACTTCCTGGAGGGTATGAACCCATGCAAAGCACTTTTTAATGATTGTGATAGTCTATGATATTTGGTATAGTTTTGGATAAACATTGATAAAAACGTATTGAAACCATCTTCTTAGTAATTACCCTCTGGTAAACGTTTACATAACTATATGGAAAATCACCATTTTTATTGGGACAACTCACTATTTCGACTGGGCCATGGCTTCCAGTTCGCTATTTGACATAACCAGAGGCTACGACTGGGCCATGGAATCCATCCCCATCCTCCAGGGTCATCCTTCCGAGTTACGGAAAAGGTCCTTTTTTCTCATCTCGTGGAGGGGCACACGGCCCACTGGACCCCCAGGCATCTGCGCAAGCATCGCTGACATGTCTCGACCTCGGTCGGAGACGTCGGAGACGTCGGAGACGTCGGAGACGTGATTCGCTTGATCTAATAGACTGGCCCTTGGGGAGGTTTCAGTCCAGAAACGATAGAGAATATACATATATATATATATATATATATGTGTGTGTGCGTTTTTCTTTTAAATGTATATATATATGTGTGTGTGCGTTTTTCTTTTAAATGTATATATATATAAATATATGTGTGTGTGTGCGTTTTTCTTTTAAATGTATATATATATAAATATATGTGTGTGTGCGTTTTTCTTTTAAATGTATATATATATATAAATATATTCATCCATCAAGAAGCGTTTTTGCGAAAAACAGAAATTGGCATTTCATCACGAAGAATTGAAGATTCTGGAGAATCGTGGCTTTTTTCACAAGGCCACCGGACACATCGAGCCGGACACCGTCCGAAAGTTCTCCAGCACCTGAAGAGTCAACGGTTGGGGTGCTGGAAGCGGGAGGCAACGATCATGGGGTTGTGGGTCAAAACATATGAAATCAATGGCCATATAAGGCCTATGTAAGGCCTAAATTTCAGGGAATATCCCCACAAAATATGGCCAAAAATATGGTACTAACGTACCTCCATTTTAGGATCCTGAAATTCCCATTGATGAAATATCCCATTATTTTGGGGGTATACCCCACTAATTTTCCATATTGATGATTGTCCCATTAAATCCACCATGTATAGATGATACTTGGATGTGCATCCCACGACTAGGAAACGTAGTGTATAATCCATATATATATATATATATAACTTATAACCCACATAATCCATTCATAATCCCATATATAAGTTGGGATATGCGCTTATTCCATAAATCTAAGTGGAGGTTTTTCAGCCATGAAAACTCGCTGGGATGCACCATATTTAAAGTACCATTAATTTAATTGTGGATGACCATCATTAAATACAGTAAAGCATCCTTTTACATCCATAAATCCCAGCTATTATTAGATTTTTCACCAGGGTAGCAGAGTTTTAATCCATTCCCATGTTGTTTTTCCCTAGAAGAACAATGCCTCTTCAAATCTTACAGCTCCTAAAAAAATACGACTAGAACTGGAATCCAAAATTTGTGGGGTCTGCCGGTAATCAAAGATGGCTGGCTGGAAATTTCCCCATTTATAGATGATTTTCCCAGCTATAAACCTCCATTTATAGAGGACGTTCCATTGCCACGTGATGGCTTGGTTGGTTCCATTTTACGTTTAGAGGGTGTAAACATGACCCAAAAATTCCAGCATGGACACGTGGCAACCCCAGCGGCCCAACCACAGTCTACATTTTTAGTCTACTAGATGTCCAGAGACACAACATGACACAACAAAATGCCGAAATTTTCAGTTCTGGAGGATTGCAGCCATGTCCATGGCTGCCAGCTTCGGAAAATCTTTGGGAAAATTCATCGGAACCACAACCTGCTACTCCTCTGGGCTCTTCATCCTATCTTGGGAGCACACCTTCCGAAAAAATACATCAACACTTTTTAGCAGTGTTCAAAAATGTTCAAAACCTGTGTCGTCCCTTGAAAAAATGCGACTAGTAGAGAACGGGATTCCCCTTACTAGTACTAGTGGATGAGGTGATACTCCGCAATTTTTGGTATAACCTCTAATATAATAATCGAACAACAGGGGTTATGGACACTGCTCACATGTTCTTGTCTCCATTTAGTCATGCTGTATTTTCATATGCAACCCTGCAACGTATCCATGTTTGCCTTCATAGCCTGGCACACCCTCGTCTTCAATCAGAATATCTATGTTTGCTCGATGTTAAGACATATCTATAACACATGTATATATATATAATGTATAGTATACACACATATAATAATGAATGATGAACAATGTATCTACAATTATATTACCATATTTCATCCTTTATATCCTACACGTGCACATGATCCCACCTAATCTACGCACCTGGTCCGCAACCTGCACAGCGTCGTTGAAATTGAAGTCCTTGCCTCAACGCAACTCAGCAGGACGCACGGCGCAACATTCAGCAGGACATGAGCAGAGAAAATGATGACGTATTGGGGTTCATTTTTTTTTCTGGTTGGTGGTTTCAACCCCTCTGAAAAATATTAGTCAATGGGAAGGAAATTCCCATATATTATGGAAAATAAAAAATGTTCCAAACCACCAAAAATTAATAAAATCAATCCCTGGTGATTCATTGCATCCCCAATAGAAGTGAGTCTGGTCATTCATGCAAATACTGAAGATTTTTTACGGAAACGAACGGTGAATGGCAACACAGACCTTCATAGATTTTAATGGATTCAACAGACATCATTTGCAAAATGTGATGCCGAGAACACACTGTTTCGCCAGATGATGTTAAATTCTCACAGCAGGTCTTTCCCAACTGTAGGGCCTTGAATCTTTTGCACCTCTCTGCGAATGGCTTGTGAAATCTGCGTCCAACCATCCTTGGCTAATGAATTCTGCTCGAATTTGATGCGAAGTAAAGCTGTGGCGAAATTCAATGAGACTGTGGATGGAAGAAATCCTGCACCATCTTGGATGGTTGAAACCCTATAGATAATGGGATAAACCACCTATCAACTGGTGCAGGATTTCTTCCATCCACAGTACTTCTCAAAGTTCAGGGGCGCGCTTCCAGACTGGGTTTCATTTCAAAAGCATCACACATCGTCAGGAACCAATCTTGGATTCCAAAAACTCGCATCTTCTCCACGTTTGGGGATGAATTTCTAAGCTCATCTCAGCTCTTTCCAAGCTCACATATATAATAGCAGTAGATGATCGCTGCGAAACAGTGCATAATATACAGTTTTCGTCAATGTACCATCTGGTAATCAAACATGGCTTGCTGGAAAATCATCACAAATCATCACTGCCATCTATAGATATATAATTAATCATAATTATATATAGTAACTAATAACAGTAGATGATCACTGCCATCAAGGATCGTAGATGCGTGAAATGAAACTCACCTCTTCTCGTCCTTTTTGTAGCGTCAAGACATAGCCGCTGTCACTCTTCCTGGGATCCCAAGTTCTCCGAGGTTATGAGGAAGACTCATCTTGGATACCCAGCCCCGGCCAAAAAAAAAGGAGCGTCACATTTGAAGATATCTAAAGTATGACATTTTTCCATCAAAAGTCCATCTAAAGTATGACATTTTTCCATCAAAAGTCCATCTAAAGTATGAGACTACCATCTAAAGTTTCCCCTCTTGGAGCCGGCAGTGCTCTGCTGCTCTTCCCCAGTTCCTCGCTTTGCCCCTTTTTGCCATCTCCACCCTGAGCTGGACACTGACTGGAGTATACGAAGTGGGCCATAAAGACTTCCTGAGCGCCGTTGCGCAACGCGGAAGACGACTCAACATCCATTGATCTCAAGAAGCCCCAATGATCCAATAGAAACACCAGAATATGAATCTTTGATCCAATCCAATCATCCATATTCATGATCTATAATGAATCATAATGATCTACCCACTGGTAAACTAACAGTTTGCTATGGAAAATATACACTTATAGATGATTTACCCAGGAAAATGATAATTTTCCATAGTTATGTTAGTTTACTGGAGAGTAATAAGAATCTGAATCCACACTCCCCGACATTCACCATCTTAAGGTGTGAAGGTCTGTTGAGTGGCGACGACGCTCTGTAGACCTTGTGCATCTGTCAGGTCCTCGCGATCGTTGTGAGTAGCTGCTGGTGATTTGCCACCTGAAAAATATGGCAATTTTTCAAAATGGAGGCACCCAAGTTATCACCATGCCTAGTTAATCTAGTTATATTATGTATGAATATATATATATATACCATCCGAAATTGTGCCAAAAAAAAACGTGCTATGTGCAAAAACATGGTTTCACACCAAGGATTTTGGGCTTCCCAAGTTATCACCACAACCGCACAACCCCGTCAGCAAAAATCCTCCCAGTTGAGATGGAATACCTATGTACCGTAGTGGGGGGTGGAATAGGTCTTTTAAAAAATGATAGAAAAAGAACATCATCTGGGTAAATCATTCTGGATTAAGATCAAAATGATCCAAAATGATGGTAAAAATGGTTGACAAGGGTAAATCTCACAAATTCACCAGTTAAATTAAATGTTAGTTGGATCATTTTGGAATTAACCTCATCAATCATTTCCAGAGATGTCGGGGTGAGGTCGTTACAAGTTGCCACAGTCCGCTCTTGGCTCCCACTTAGATTCACTAAAGTCCCAATATATGGAAAAATAAAAAATGTTCCAAACCACCAACCAGGTTATCATCCCATTTCTTCCACTTTTTTCCAGATCCAAATCTGTGATAAGTGATTGGCTACATACCCCAATTACCTTCCATCTTTCACAACCCATTCACCAAATCCAACCAGTCAAAACCAGCCAAGAAACCAAGAACCATCTAGGAACCATCTACGAATTATTTACCAACCCATTTCTGTTGCCAACTTCAGATACTCTGCAAAGGATAAGCAACAGTGAGCTTCTCTAGCTATTTACCCAGTGTGTCTGACTAAATCCCAATGTTTTGCTGCAAAAAAAACATCTTCAATCCCCATTTTCATGATTGAATCATCATGTTTTGTTGGTGATTTCATCACCATCAAAAATCGGGATTTCGTGCTTTTGCCCACCAGATCCATCCATGATCCATGGCTCCTCGGGCTTCAAATCATGCACCAACCAGCTCTGCTTCAACCTCTGTCGTTCATCGCCATGGAGGAGATGCTCCAGTGTAGCCACCACCACAGCCTCAGCGGAGAGCGAGATAGGGGAATTTGTGTCTCAGGTCTCAGGCTAAAAATGATCACATAATTCACTTTAACCATTTTTTTTTCATTCACTGCATGAAAGGGTCAACTCCTTGCTGCCGTGCAACGTTCCGCCTTGCGAACGAGAAGATTAATTAGGAAAAAGGCATCATGCCTGATAATCTGGCAAAAACTGTGCGTTCGCTCGGATAGCTGTACAGTCCAGCAGAGCTTCTTTAAGCCAGGTCTCAGTTGTTCACTTTAACCCTCCGGAAAAAGAACATCAACCCGAAAATCCAAATCGTAGAAAAACCGGAAAAATTAAAAAAAATGGGGCAATCTCTGCCTCCCATGGCACCAACCGCCGCCCGACCACCCGTTTCAGTGAGCCCAGGCGCCAAGGTTTTCAGGTTCAAGCCCTGGAGACCCACCTGGTAGACAGATTCGATGGCAAAAGATCCATGGATTTTTAGCTGAGTGACATTCCCCGCACCTAGATACACCTATGTTTATGTGCACATGTACATATGCATATACATAGTGTATATATATATATACACTGTATGCATATATATATATACTGTATGTATATATATATATTCTATATAATATCCAAATATACAGATAAAAATACAGGTACCCTCTGGTAAACTAACAGTGTGCTACCGAAAATTGCCATTTAGTTCGTTGATCTACCCATTGAAACAATGGAGATTTTCCATAGCAAAATGCATTGCCAAAGACCACACCCCACACCCCAAACCCCACATCCCAAAGCTTTGCTTTCATGGCCTCAATGAACACACAGCTGTGGAAGAGAATGTCAGTGGAAGAAAGGGTTTAAGGAAGAGAATAAATCCTATATTTATATATATTGGCAAAAATATGTCCTATCATACACTATATGTAGTATAATACATATGTTGTAAAACAACATATATATAAATATCTTTATATATTTATCTTATCTATTTATTTCTTTATCGTTTTGATGAATTAAAAAAAAAAAAAAACATCAGCTTTCGTCCGCCAAACCTCCAAGCCACACAGTTTCAGATGGCTCGATGCACAAAGATCAAAGCTAAATTTTGTGTCTGGGCGCAGTTCTATTGAATGGCCATGCAACAGGAACCGATTCATTGGAGGTACCTACCATATATATCCATATATATAAGGCCGATTTTTTTCAGGCCTATGTAAGGGAATATCCCCACAAAATATGGCCAGAAATATGGTACTAACGTACCTCCATCTGTTGGATCCTGGATTTCCCATTGATGAAATATCCCAACTTCAAACTGCATTGCCAAGATTTCACCTTCTGCTCGATGAGTTCCAACAAATGTCCGGCCACGCGGCTGCGCAACGCCTCCTGGCACGCCCCATGAAAAAACCCTCTGGTAATTTAACATAACTATGGAAAATCACCATTTTTAATGGGTAAATCAACTATAAATGGCCATTTTCAATAGCTATGTTTGTTTACCAGAGGGTATGTGGTACCAGTTGATATAGGAAAGGCATTTTGAACAGTTTTCCACATATCTTTACACGCAACCATTGGGGGAATAGCTGACAACAATCATCTGGTTTCATGATGTTTACAGTCCCGTAGCCGGACACTTTGAGTTGTCCAAAAATACGGGTATACACGCCACTACATCCCATTTAAAATTGCCATTTGGGTATGGGTCAATACCTATAGATACATTTTTAGTGGTATGAACATCCATTTACCAGCTATTTTGGGGTTCACTAGGTACCAGGGTTTTGACCCATCCCCATTTAAATCGGTGGAAATGATGATAAAACATCTGGGGGCACCCAACTGATTGGCCACTTTCATCTGGGTCATGTGGCGCTCAAGAATCTATGGACTCCAAAACTCGATGGTTGAAATCTGGAGACAACCATTGAAAGGCATAGAAAAATTACATTTATACGCTACAATATATGTGTTTTGTCGCTTCATTGATTGATTTATTGGTGTATCTATTCATTTGTTGATATACATATGTGCTGTATATCTGGTAGCAGTAGATATTAGCGGTTCTTAAAATGGACTCCTTGAGATGGGGAAGCCCCATTTTTGAATGGCTTTCAATACGAAGTCATTGTCTAATGACTTGGATGATTTGGGGTACCATAACTTTGGAAACAGTTGACACTGGCAGCACATGGCCTTGTGGTCTGGGGGCTTCCGACCATCACCTGGATCATCTGGTGCAGATCAACCCTGAAATGGGAAAGAGAAAGGAAATTACTACGGTCTTAGTAGGATTCTACCAATTTATATCTTGTAGGATTTGTTGAATGGATCTTGAAAATATTGGATATGAAGCCAGACGGAGCCATAGAAAAAGTGGATTTGAAACCGATGTTATTCCAGTTTTCCCATATGTATATATATATATATATATATATGTGTAGATGCCCATTGAGTTCGAGTTCCAGGCACCTGCAGGGTTCAGACCGCGGACATACCTCAGCTGTGAACGGATTCGCGACTTGCTTGGTGACTTAGCTAAGTTGGCTATGAATAACTCATGTATAACTAGGGTTTATGGTAGATATAATCGATCTAGTTACCCTAGGGTAAACTAACATAGATGTGGAAAACCCATGGTTTGTCTAGGACAATGATCTACACTCTGGTGGGTCTGGAGGGCAATGGACCAATGGATGTTTTTCTGGGCTGATTTTCACCAACTCACAGAATTCCGGTGCACGTTCTTGTGCCAATTGAACGATTGCTGTAACTGTTGGATCTTGTTTCACAAGTGACGGCCGGCTTGGACCACCCTGGAAAGCCGCATGGCTGTGCCATATTTGTCCCATTTTGAGACAACCCCGTAGTAGAATTCGGAAAAAACCAGGATCATCAATTGTAGATGGATGTAAACATATCTATATCAAACTAGCTATCATCATCCCATCCCATTCAGGATTTTTGAGAGTTTTAGAATACTTAGAATAATTCTCCCAAAATTTGCTCAAAAACAGTCAGAACACAAGTAAAGCATTTCAAAAAAAATGGGGGGTGGGTACCTGACGACTTCTGGGTACATCAGCCACTATGAATGGCTTCAATGACCATCCCAGATGTGACACCGAGCATCCACGAGTGGCGTCGCACGAAGTACTGGTGCAAGAGATATCGTGCAGCAGTGAAGCCCAAGCCGCCCTGGTGCTGTGCTTGGAGCATCATCCCAGCGAAGTTCTTAGGAAGCATAGTTACCCTCTGGGAATCTAATATTTTGCAAACTTGAAAATCACCATGTTTAAGAACGGTAAATCAACGAACTAAATGGGCCATGGCTTCAATAGCTATATCCTAAAATCCCACTGGTTGGTTAATAGAGGGGTCTCCCATAACAGAGCCCTCTGAGCCGCGATATCTTTCCAAAAAACTGTTTGTTGGGATGGGAGACGAAAACTCGCCACAACTCACTGGATTGGTTTCCTCGGGATGTTTCTTTAATGGTGTTTACATGTTTTTATCTGGTTGGTGGTTGACCTACCCCTCTGAAAAATCATGGAGTGAGTTCGTCAGTGAAGTAACTGTTTCTGGACTTCGTCTTGCCATCCATTCATGTTCCAGTCACCACCAACCAGTTATCATCAGGGCCTCCCTTTTGGGATGATCAACTGAAGTCAGGAGCTCATCAAATGCGCGTTGATGTTCCAGAAAACGATGTGCGTTTTCTGCGCATGTTCTATATATATATATATATCTATATATGTGTTTTACTGCAATAAAATTATTGTCTTGTCAAAATCATTCAGAATCAACAAGATGATCATCAAAACAAGTTTCCAAAAGTATTTTTGCTAGGGATATTATGTATATTTTATACGTAGCAAACCCGAAAAAGATAGCAGTTAGTCATTTCTCATTATTTCACTTCCAGTTTTCACATCTTTTACCCATGTCTATTTTTGGGGGGGATTCCCAAATACCTCCATTGAAGGCTCCCAAATCAACCCAAATCAACGTCCCCTTCGATTGATTGGCCTTGATGTCGGCCAAAGGCATCTCATGAGGCAAGGTGCTGTACAATGGTCTCAGTTCCTCCGTCGATTTTCGTTGCCCGCAATGGTGGAAATGCCGAATGGTGATATATATATATATATATCCTCTGGTTATTTAACATAGCCATGGAGAATCACCATTTTTAATAGGTAAACCATCTATACATGAGCCATCTATACCATGGCTATGTTAAATAACCAGAGGGTATATATATATAATCTATCATTTATATTAGATCTAGTGGGAACATCATGGCCATATAGCTGGAATAAAATCCCGGTGGAAAATCCCAGCTTGCTGCAGTTCTAACAACAAGTTGGTGTATGATACGCTTAAATAACCTCATATTTAGATGGGGTTATGTTCAC
>Ga0126342_10006995_pt1 | contig 20100 bp, 13 predicted proteins | sample Cyp1metagenome_FD_92528 | JGI IMG/M metagenome (GOLD analysis project Ga0126342, IMG submission 92528) | Coral microbial communities from Lord Howe Island, Old Settlement Bay, Australia - Cyphastrea 1 metagenome | ecosystem: Host-associated > Invertebrates > Cnidaria > Coral ...
AAATCATTGGAAAAACACAGTGTTTCACGACTTTCCTACCTTTTCGCGCACCTGCATCTTCTTTCTTCTGACTCTTTCTCTTCTCTGATCTTCTCTCTTCTACTCTTCTCTTCTCTCTGACTCATCCCATCTCTGCTTTTCATCTGTCCATATTGTCGGAAGTTTGACTTCTAAACTTCCTTCGATAATAACCATATAATAACCATATAATAACCATATAATAACCATATAATAACTGAATCTGTTAACCTGAAACTTTTTTTGAGATCCATTGAGACCCACTGCTGACTGGAATTACTTAAAGTGTTTGCAGATCCAAAGGCTTGTCATGCGAAGCTTTGGCTTTTCCACTGCTTTACAAAGCCATGAACTTGTTATATCAGTTGTATCACTATAAAGTTATATATATATATATATATATCCTCATATATTCTCTATAGATCTTAGTTAGCAGTATATAACTATATATATAGTTGACCATATAATTATATAATTAGCAAATTATATATATATATATTTCTTCAACCAACTCGCGATTTCGTTGCGTTTTTGGGACCTCACCAGGAGTGGACCATCTCGGTGTGGACCCTGGCGCCCATTGATGTGGCCGACCACACCTACCGAGACCTGGTAGGCGGAGCGAAGGGCTGCTATGGGGAGCAACTGAGACTTTCCCAACATTCATCCATATTCCCTATCATATATATATATAACATGAATTTTATGACTTTCCCATCATATTGGGAATGGAATAATCATCCCAACTGACGAAGTCCATCATTTTTCAGAGGGGTAGGTCAACCACCAACCAGATATATAGCTAATAGAGTTTCCCAACCATTTGATTCAATGGATTGGTTTAGTCGGGAAAATTTACAGGAAAAACCCATATTTACTGCGAAAAATTATGGTTTCCGGTTAAGATTTTCCCTTAAACCAATCCATTGATTGATGCATGGTATATTTGTTGCGATCCCGCACCGGCAGATGCGCCCAACTCCCAAGAGCTCATTGCCGTGATCCTGGCACGTGGACGCTTGGGGAGCCTCGGTCAACGAAAAAAAAATGGAATTTTGAACCAGCAAAAATTGTGATTTAACCAGCAAAAATGGGATTTCAATGGCATTTCACTAGTAAAAACGGATAAAAACGGTGATTTGATGAGATTTCAATGCAATTTGATGAGCCAAAATGGAGGTTAAGCATGAAAAATGAATTTTCCAATTGATAGAGCAAATGGAAGATGATTTAGCCAATGAAAAAATGTAGGATTTAACAACATGTCAGGACTTAAAGAGCAACAACAAAAATTAAATAGATAATCAACAATATTATTTTTAGGTGAGCCTGAGAATTGATTGTATGCCGCCAATTCTTGGCAGTGTGCATAGAAATGATCATGATAAATCATCACATGTGTTGGACTTTGCCAAAACTTTCAGACCAAACATGAGGATTCGTGATGAAATTATACATTTTTTGGTAGTTCATCCGAATGACTCAAACCCAATAATTTCCTATTTGCCCACTTTTACCATGTTGGGGGCATTGAAAACCATACCCCAAAAACATGTTGTTGTTTGTTTTTGTCCGATGAATTAGTCAGCATACCTAAGTTGAATATCATGTTTGAGACCCGTTCTCACTCGGAGATCTCCATTTTCAGAAGGCACGTATGCAACCACGTCAAAAAACACACAACAATGAGAGAGGGACTAGCAAGAGAAAGTGCTCAGTGCTCACATGGACGGATCAAACAAATTGAAACCAACAAATTTGGTCAGGAGAAAGTTTTACTTTGCATTCCATGGAAATGTTGTTTGCTTCTATGTTACTTCAGGGAGTGTGGAGATGCAAGGTTGGTTGGATTCGTTCTAGCTTACAGGTCCCAAAATGCAACATATTTCAAAGCATAAACCCAACAAGAAATGGTGCAGAAGCCCAAAAATCAAACATCATCAGCATCAATTTGTTGTAGGGGCCCATATCATTTGTTGGAGATGTCATTGATAATGTCAACCCCGGACTAATAAACCATAGTTTATTAACTAGGGGGGTACTTCCCCAATAGTCGGAATCTGATACTTAAATAGTATCCCCCCAATTAAACAGCCGTTTGGGTTTTCTTAATCCAGGGTTGACATTATCAGCAATGAAAACTGCTCCGTTTCCTCCGAAAACAACTGGACCCCAAGCGAAGCCATTGATTCGGCCTTCATGGGGACCCACTTCCGGGTCTCAGGAACTACAACAGCAACTCCTTCATCGAAGGCGGTCCAGTACAGAATGCTGCAGATGGCTTCAATATAGTTCAATGATGTTCAATGTGGTGCCTCTATTGCTACTGCTACGTAGATTTATTTCTATATAAGTCATATAATTGATTTATGGTTTAACTACTTCTGTTTGTATTGGATATCTTTGTAGCTTGATGCGGCTGCGAATTATGCTTAAGCCAACTTTGACCTACAAACACCACATGGGTTTATGAAGGTAGTGACATTCTGGTTCCGGAAGATGACAACAGAAAGAACGATCCGAAATTTAATCACCTATTTAATTTCATTAATGTCCTGAAATCAATTATAGAAACTGCAAGGAAGTTCTTGGCGAATGGATTTGCGATTCTTCAAGTTCCATTTCAGGGGCATGTTTCAAAAGGCCAGTTTACACTGGGAATATATGACCAACCAGCCCTGATGTCAATTCTGTCAAGTTGATCGTCACCTTGACATTCGAAAGCACCACAATTTCTTTAAAAGAAATGAAAGTTGCTCCAGGTTGTTTGAATGTCACGTTTTTTAGAGTTCATACGTTTATAGTACATGGGTTTGTTAATTTATATAGTTGGAATCAATGGGGTATACCACCAAATGGCAATCATATAATATGTATAGGAATCCCTTCTTGTCAAAGATTGTCAAGTTAAACATTTCCATCATCTTCTGCACATGTTCCCTTAAACCAATCCATTGAACCATAGTCTATGCCCATTTTTCCTCGTAAAGCCACTTTTGGTTGTATATCTCATGAACTATCCCACAGTCATAGCCCTCAAGCCAGTTATAACTGGCTTATTTCATACATCACCAACTGCAGGAGTTATATATGGAAGTTTCCTAAAATAGGGATACCCCCAAATCATCCATTTTAGCAGGATGTTCCATTATGAATCATTATAAATCATCCAGCTATTGGGGTACCTCCATGACTATGGAAACCTCCATATCTCCATACATAGATGTCCATGTAGAAGAAATTCCAATAATATATGGATATTATATTACATTATATTATTCCATAACCCATAGGATCCATGTATGCTATATATGGTAACATTTACCATCAATATACCCCAAATGTTAGCATATATACCAGCACCATGGATCCTATGGGTAATATGGATACATAAAATTCCATGATATGTCAGGCCGATTTATACGGGCAGTGCATGGTTTTAACGAACGATCTCCAATCATCCAGGCTTTAACGCGCGCGACCTGTCGCCTGGTTGGCACCACATTTGCGTGGTGGCTTCTGGGCGTTGCACCACGTGCGCCCAGTTGAAGAAGGTTTTGTTGGTGGATGATGAGTTCGTCATTTTTATGGTGTGTGTTTTGTTTTAGACCATGACTTGATATAGATGTGAATAAGAGTTTTAGACCATGACTTGATATAGATGTGGATAAGATAGTGTTGATAAATGATAGTTGATAAGATATGGAGATAATATGGAGATACATGTGGATATGACTTGATATACCTGATAAATGATGGTTAGTTAGTATCGTTCGGGAATGATACTCAGCAACATGTTGGGGAGTAGCACCATTCAAATGGGGAAAATCCTATCAACCAACCAGTATAAAGGGGGAAAGGGATGGGGATCCACATTGACAAGCTCCTGTTTTGCCGGGAGGTTAAACCACCAATAACCACCAGATCGGCATGGTATTACAAAACTAAATGGGACAGAAAGCATGGTATTCATGGTATTTCTCAGTCCACTATCTACTGGTCTCCTCATCATTTTCCCAATTACCCTCTGGTAATTCAAAAAGCACCGTCTTTAATAGCCAAATCATCTATAAATGGACCATGTTCCATAGCTATGTCAGTGTGCTGGAGGGTACATAAATTCTCCAGAATCCAACCCATGGGAGTGACCAACACTTTGGCCCAGTTCACATCCCTCTATGGGGTCTGAAAAGGAGGTATACCTCTGACTTTGGGATTTAATGGGAGATTACTAGGGATCTTACTAGGTAGAATGGCTATTTCATGGGATATACCCAGCTATATCCAACTTGGGTCATGACTTGTCCAACCATCCTGTTTGCGTGGATGGGATGACAAAGTCGTTCTTCATCATTTTGAATATCTGAGCTCTCGCAACACATGCTCACGACTTTGGCGTAGTTGTTGTGGTGCCTTCTTCCGCTGAAAATGAAGCGACCTGTGACAGCTTTCGCGGTGTGGCGTCCTAGCCGCAGTCGTGGCAGGATATCTCTGCAGGCTGCGTATGGCTGCAGCAAATCGAGAAATGACCTTTCCGGCCGCCCAAAAAAACAATGCCACCCCCAAAAAACCTGTGCGCGCGTACGCGAAATGTAAGCCTCGCGTAGGTACCTATAAAATGATAACACCCTACATCAGAAAAAAAAAACACAACTCATTTGCGCCACAGGGAAAATCACAAAAACCACCTGAAGCTGCTGGGCCGCCACCCCAAAGACAGTAGCAAAGAGAAGCTGGGGTCGAACCAGTGAGAAGCCCCTACGACACTTTGGGACGGCGCACAGGAGCTGAAGTACAGGCTCATCTCGAAGAAGTCGGTTCATATTAAACACCCCCAATCGAAACCATCTGGTTGGTGGTTTGGAACATGTTTTTTTTTTCCATATACCCTCTGGTTATTTAACATAGCCATGGAAAATTGCCCATTTATAGATTGTTTACCTATTAAAAATGGTGATTTTCCATGGCTATGTTAAATAGCCAGATGGTATTGGGAATAGTAACCCCAACTGACGAAGTCCATCATTTTTCGGAGGGGTAGGTCAACCACCAGCCATGGTGGATGTAGTGAATTTCCACAGTGGGACCATCGTTTTTTGGCTGTAAAAAATATGATGGGAATGGGATTCTTGATCCTTCCCATGAAAAAATCCCGTGATAGCTCCATAAAAAAACTCCATTTTCCCAGCATTGGATTGTTCATCAATATCATATTCCTATTAAAACATATTAAAACCATTATATTCCCACTATACACTTCCATGTTCACCATTTTCCCTACCAGGTGGTGCCCCCCCCCGGATATAAATTGGTTTTGAACCCATTAACTACAGAATAATATAGATATATATCACCTATAAACCATAGTTATTGGAGTTATGTGAACCCCAACTTAGCTTCTTGGGGGTACCACCTTGTACTAACCCCCCAAAACAGAACAACGTCGCCAGGTACTACGTGGACGGCTGTTCCCTGGGCGTCAAGCGTGGCCGTGCCCGCGGCACCATTGGCGTGGTCGGCAACTCGCGCACCTGTCATGTGCCTTGGGTCATGGGTCAAGCCTGGTACCGCTAACCCCAAAATCGCTGGTAAATGGATGTTCATGCCACTAAAATTGGTATGTATATTTTACATAGGTATCGACCCCATAGCTATTTCTTGAAGGATCAGCCCACTTAGTAACTGCTTAGCAACTGGGGCTATAAAGATGTTTGATTGGTGGTTTGGAACATGTTTTATTTTCCATTTCATATATGGGATGTCATCCTTCCCATTGACGAACTCCATCATTTTTCAAGATGGTTCAAACCACCAACCAGTGATTAGATTACCTTTTTTTTTGCTGGTCAAATCCCCTAGTTTTGGATACGCCCATTTCACAGTGCTGGTGATATCAGTGATATCCCACTATATCTACATTAGAATACATTAGATTACCATTTTGGCTGGTGATGTTAAAAGGTCTCCTTAGAAATGGGAGCCACTATAAATGGGGACCAGGGAATTTCACAGTAACATCCGGTGGGATGATAATCCAAGTACCGCAACTAAGTTGGGATACTTGTTTTATATCAGTGATATGGAAACAATATATGAACAATATAATATATTTTATGGACATATTATGGAATTTAATATATCCACATTATGGAATTTATTCTACATGGACATCTATGGGACATATGGAGGTTTCGTAAGTCATGGGACCCCAAAAATCATCCCAGATCCCAAGTCATGAGAATCAGTTGAGTATTGAAACATATTGAAACCTATGGTTTTGGTTATCACTAGCTAGTGATCTATAGGGTAGTGATATACCAAAACCATAGGTCTCGATATGTTTCAATACACTATATTAATGTTTGGGGATAATGACTAACTATTGTACCTATTTTAAGAAACCCCATATGACGGGCATATAATGACTCTATACCCTCCAGTAATCAAGCGTGGTAATGCAAAATCAATCCCTTATAAATGAAGGGTTTACTGGGCAAATCATCTATAAATGGAGCATTGACCATTGCCAATTTTGATTGCCGGAGGTTATGTCATCTATATATGGCAAAGATGTTCAAGGATACAAACTATGGGAATTACGCGGATTTAAATGGGGACATGGGATGATTTAACTGGGTAGAATCAGGATAAATGCTGGAACTGTGGGAAATGAATCTTCAATATGGGCTAATGGGATATAAATGGATAAAATTGGATGATATCATTGTCTGAAAAAGATATATATAGTGACCTCATGTCGAGACGTCACCAGAAATAATGAGCAACTTTGCAGGACGCATGCATGGTTGATTGAAACAATACAATAGTTTTTTTTGCCTGAAGGCCCCCCAGTTGGTTTGTAATCCCATCGAACTATAGTTCGATATATCTATAGCATAAACCTAGACAACCTTGTGGTTTCCACCAACATATCTAGGGATTGGGAGCCCCTTGCTGTGTATTGTTTCTATAAAATTGATCGACTGACACACACCAAAAAAAACACCAATATATAAAATATCACGTTAATTTAAATCTTTATTTTGCCTCATTAAATCCTATTCAATCCAGTTTGGCTGAGTCCCATTAACATCCCATTAACATTCCATTAAATCTCTATATTTGTTGGATGAATGCTATTGAATTCCCATGAAAATCCCCTGGTGACAATCCACCATATTTTAGTGGGTGAAATCCCATGAAGATCCTATCATTTGGTATAGTCGCCGCCTCAGGAAGCATGGGGCTACATGTCGGACTTCGCCATCTTCGGTGTCTCCGCGGATGCCCAACAGGTCAAAGGTCTCTACGAAGCGGGAGGCAGCGGAGTGAATGGGATTCGGTGGATGTTTGTTTGGGAAAAAAATCGGATGTTTTTTGGGATTTTAAAAGGGAATGCAAGGGAAACTATGGGATTTCACTCGGAAAAATGGGGAAGTTATTAAGATTAACTATATAGATTTAATATGATGTTATTTGAACATAGGATACCCTCACATCTGATGGTTGAGGTATTGCCCATTTATAGACAAACCCACTAGGATGATTACTGTTGGGTCGTATTTTGATGTATATATTGCTGATTCAGTTCTTGATGTTGTTTGTTCCAATATTATTAATAGTACGATAATCGTTCCACCCGATTTTTCACGGCTACCCTGTTAGTTGTGAGCTTTCCAAGTTCTGGCATTCCATCCATTCGGAGAATTTCCAGCGACGAATGACAATGACAAAGCCCCGAAAAGGACTAGGATACCCTCTGGTTATGTCAAAATAGCTATTGAAAATCACCATTTATAGTGGATTTTCCCATGAAAATTTGTGATTTTCCATAGTTATGTTAAATTACCAGAGGGTAGTAAGAATAATGTAATGTCATGCTCAAGAAATCTGGTTTGGAATGGATGATAACTGGTCTAGAATGCGAGGAGAGTGCACAATGACTAGACATGTCATCACATATTTGTCACAAGGGTTTCACTTTTTCAGAAGCACACCTGAACTCATCAACTTTTAGGTGATGTGACGATGCCAGTATGCCAGACTTTACTATTCAATCTAAGTTTGGATATGAAATTCAAGTGAAGTTTAGCACACATGTGGTTTTTATGTCAATTATATATTTCTTTGAAACTTCGATGTGTACCAAAAGCTGGACTGGATCATCCAATTCAAGCAACCTCAATGTAACAACATTTGACCATCAATGCTTTCCAAAATGAACATCTTAATATATATATATATATATATATAATATTATGTATAATTATTATAATATGTATGTATATATATACACCCCCTATCTATGGGTACTATATATATATATTATATGTAATACAACGTTAATATAAATACTCCGATGGATATTTCTGCCAAACAAGACTCCGTAAAGCGCTAATCCCAGAATTTGGGAAAATCCAAACCCGAAAACTCGATCAGCCAGGTTCTTCATTTGGGATAAATCAATCTTTGGAACCATGATTAATGATGTTCCCATCAAAACTTCCCAATATCCCATTATATATCACTACTTTTGTTGATGACACACACCATTTTTGTCGGTTTCCACAGTGAAACCGATTGAAATCTCAGCAACTCACCGTTCAACGGTCAATTGCCATTCAGTGAGTCCGTTGAAATCCCATAGAAATGCCGCTGAGATTCCATCGAAATTCCAATCTCCCCCCAAAATAACACAATTTTTTAACCCCAGTAAACCTCCATAAAAATAACCGGAAATCATCATTTGTTCCCATGAAACCATTGGTTTTTGAGATTTGAGATCCAAAACACCCTCGGGTAAACCATAACTATGGAAAATCACATTTGTTGATGGGTACCCTCTGGTTATTTAACATAGCCATGGAAAATGGCCCGTTTATAGATGGTTTACCTATAAAAAATGGTGATCTTCCATGGCTATGTTAAATTACCAGAGGGTAAATGAACTATTTCAAAATGGCCATGTTCAACAGCCAAGTGTTAGGCCATACCAGAGGGTATGGCCCATCAAAGCCACTACAATCCCATAAAATTACCATGAAATCCCCAACAGAATCCAGTAAATCACCAGTACCCTCTGGTAAACTAACGTAACTATGGAAAGATCCACCATTTTTAGTGGGTAAATCCACTATTTCTATGGCCATTTTCAATAGCTATGTAACAAATTACCAGAGGTTATCTCCCATAAATCACCATATGTCCCATATTTTTCCAATAAATCACCCTTTTCCATAGCTATTTTGACATAACCAATAGTAAATCACCATTAAATCACCAGTAAATCACTTGGTGAAGCACCACTAAATCCCCACCTGGCCATCTCCGGCCTCGCAGCTCCCTTGACCTTGCGTTCCGAGACGGAGGAGACATGGCAGGCAGCCATCGCCAGGCAGAGTTCAATGGGCTCATGGGGAAAATGCAGGGGTTAAGCTCTGGTAAAAAGTTTCCATGGTTTAACATGGTTTAACATGGTTTAATATGGTTTAATGGTGATTAATGGTGAGTAATCATGGTGAGTAAAATGTGTTTGTTTTTCACCTTGTATCCCAGATGCTCCATGTATGATATGTATGGTATATTTACCATTATTTACCTACATGACTGGGTGATTTTGTTCGGGCAAATGTTGGTAAATATTCCAGCACCATGGTTCGCATATGGGGTATTGCTGCTTGGTGGTTTCAAACATGGCTGGATTATTCCGTGTGGGAATGATCATCCCAAGTCATTTTTTATTATGGGATGTCATCATTCCCATTGACTACCCTCTGGTAATTTAACGTAGCTATGGAAAATCACCATTTGGAATAGGTAAATCAACTGTTAATGAGCCATTTTCAATAGCTATGTTAAATTACCAGAGGGTAATATTTTTCAGAAGGGTTCAAACCACCAACCAGATTGTACTCGTATTTGGCCGTGAATCCAAAGTTTCATCCGTTTGGGCAGGAAAGCTCCACCCGGGTCACCAAGATATTGGCCATTTTTTGACCCATATTCCAATGATTGCTGGAGGTTTGACATATGTATTGGTTTTCAACCATACTTGGGATGATTGAATGAGATGGCTACATAAAATTGTGGGATGGGTTCAAACCACCACTCGATAAAACATGGGGATGGAGGCGACATCATTCCCATTGGAATGTCCTCTCAGCCATGGAATTCCACTTGGGCATCCAAGTGGATGGGTGAAGATCACCGGTTTATGAATGAGGGACTGCCCAAATAGTGATCTGATTGGTGGTTTGGAACCATGGATTTTTTTTTTCCATAGATTGGGAATGTCATCATCCCAACTGACGAAGTCCATCATTTTTCAGAGGGGTAGGTCAACCACCAAGCAGTGATTTTATCTGATACTTAACTGGTAGCCAGCCAATTCAACAAGCGTTTGGGGTTTAATAATTCAATGGAAATTTCAGGATCCTAAAATGGAGGTACTCTACCATATAAGGCCATTTTTTGTGGGGATATTCCCTTACATAGGCCTAAAAAATCGGCAACAAATATATGGTATAGTAGGTACCTCCTTCCTCAATCGGTTCCTGTTGCATGGCCATTGATTCATGGGTTGACTAATGGGTTGACTTCATCAAATCCCAGAGATTTTCACACCCTGAGCATCACCAAGTTGTCACCCAGTCAGAAGCGTTTTAATCGAACTTCCGGTCATGCCGCCTGGCATGTCACTACTTCATAACTCAATAAAATAACTCAATAACTACATGATCAAAGGAGTTTATATATAATTATATATATATATAATCACGTCAGTATTGACTCATTTGATCATGCCTTCACACGCCAAAGAACTTGGTTTCCCTACTTTTCAGGTGCAGTTCCACTGGCAAAAAAAGTCGGTCGGTGAAATTATATGGCTGACTATATGACTGGCTGGTTGGTGGTTTGGAACATTTGAATTATTTTTCCCATCAGATTGGGAATGTCATCATCCCAACTGTTACTCAGTCCATCATTTTTCAGAGGGGTTAGCAGCAACCACCAACCAGCTGGGGTCACATCCAACTTATCAACCCAAAAAAAAAAGCTTCGTCCCCATGAATTCCATTGAAATCCCACGGGTTTTCCACAGCTTCCCCCGTGGCCCGCCAGGCAAAACGCGGAGTTTTCGGACAGCCTCAGCGAATTCGGCTCCGGCTCCGATTACTCGGACTTTCAGTGAGCAGAAGAGTAGCATCCAAAGCCTAAAGATAGAGGGAAAATTGACACCTTTTGATCCCTATACGGTTACTATGTATATAAAATAATATATATATATATAATATATATAATATATATATATATATATATTATATTATATAATTATATATACAATATATATATATATATATGATTATATATGTAAAGATGAAGTGATGTGGGATCCAGGATGCAAAAAAAAAACATCCCCAATCAACCATCCCACTGAAAAACCTTCCTGGTTAAAATTGGCAAGGTATATAAAAAGTGGGATGATAACAGTTATCTAATCTAATGTATTCTAATGTTAAATACTCGCCCTAGAAAATCTGGTTTCGTGTTGGATCTAATTCCTTTTGGGGCCCCGCTAGTAAGGGCCGTAGTAGGGGAGGGTCAACAAACCACAACTTTGGTATTGATTAACCCCATAAATAAGCCTAAAAAATCTAAAAATGACAATACCCAAAAATAATGTTAGTAAGCCCTTTCAACTAACCCTCAAAATCGGTGATATATATCGCCTATTTATCGTTGTTTTATACGCTTTGATGCCTTGCACCTTACATGGTGTCCTGCTGATTTTTTTTCCGAAGGCAATCATTCAAGTATATTCCAAGGACGTATGGTCCTCTCCAAACAAAACATTCAATGGACTGGTTTAAGGGAAAATCTTAACCGGAAACCATCGATTTCTCCCATAAAAATATGGGGTTTTCCTGTAAATTTAATTTTCCCTTGAACCGATCCATTGAAACGTACCTCCATTGCCTTTCTCACAGGGTGGATCCATACAATGTGAGGCCCCCAAGATAGCTAAGTTGGTTTATAACTCCAATAACTATGGTTTATGGTACTTATAACTATAGTTACCGGGGCTTATAAACCAACTTATAACTATGGGGCACCACATTGTAGGGATGTTCATCTAAGATGTGGATCCAAAGCTTGTCCGGTCATGGCTATCTTCAAAGATGGAGGGTGGCTGCCATGTGTTCACACGGAAATCCATTCAATCCACTATTGGACATGGCGAAAAAAATCAGATGCACCCTCTGGTAAACTAACATAACTATGGAAAATCACAATTTTTAATGGGAAAACTCACTATAAATTGCCATGTTCAATAGCTATGTTAAATTACCAGAGGGTACCACAATTCTTTGAGATCATCACTTCAGAAACTGGAGATTTGTGCAACAAAGGAGTTGTCGCCACACAACGTGGCTGTGAAAATGGATGTGTACCAGCAATGGCGGGTGAATCATGATGACCATCAGCCTTTTGTACCCGATTTTCAGATGGAAAGTTGTACAAGCAAAAGGGTCTTGTTGGTATTCCCCGTGGAATGCTGCAGAAAGAGTGGCGGCTGGGAAAAAGAACACCTGCGTCAGCATGAGGGTGTCTGAAAATGGGAATTTGATGCAATGTTCAGACAAACCTACATGTTAGCAGCAGCCACTCTTTTCTCCAGCCCAGTCATGTATGTATACCAGCACCATGGGGCATATGGTTCTTATTTGGAGGATTATTCGGAACATGATCTATAAATGACGTAAATAAAACAAAACCATGGCACGCCCAACTAAAACCATTGTCTATTGATGTCTATTGTAGATACGAAGAAACTGTTGGGGCATCACCTCTTTTCGCATAGGTTCACATGTTTGATGGTCAAAGTCAGTAACTGTTGATCATGATTTTTAGTTAACTAAACCGGACCAGTTGATGGAATGGGGTACCATGGCCCCTATATGATAGCCTATATGATCATTAACCAACAGTGGTTCTGAACACTGCTCATTTGATGGCTATAAATTGGGGGGGTACCACATCTGAACAGACCTGGTCATGGCAGGTGATCCTGACTTTGATGACATGGACTGAGGGCGCACAGGGTTGGGGCACACAGCAGGGATGGTATATCCGACCACAGGTGAAGCTTGCTGATGGGTATGTCATGCTCTCGAGTTGTCTCTCTTCAATTTGACATGGTTCACGAAGATGTTCACATCTTTTAGAGGGCCAGGTGCAAAGCAATGCAAAGACCACTGATGACAAATCATTTTTTTTGAAGTTACTTCATTCTACACCTGAATCCTTTATGTTTTTGTTTGTCGCTATTTGACCTCCCCAAGTGTTGAAGTTAAAAAGCAAGCACCACTTGAGGACGTCGGCAGATCCAAGAGACCCCAACTGTTGATGCTCTTTATGAGGGTCCCATTTTTCAGGGTCCAGCGGTAGTGCGAAAGAGCAGCTGCTGCGAGCGAACAGAAAATGATCGCAGCTGATGCGGTGGGCTTTTGGTTGTCCCTGTGCTGAAACAAGTAGAAAACAGCCGTGAATTCTATGATGATCAGTTGTTCAGTGTTCATCTGAGTTTAGATACAATCAGAATTTGGAGATGTTTGTGTCAATTTCTGATATCATTGTACCCATGGCCGGCCACACTTATCAGGCCATTAGAGCCCAGGATGATAAAACGCAAAGATATCGCTTTGGACAGACCATGGACTGATTTAGTTAAACGATCCACATGAATTCTGGTGGTCCCCAAACAACTTCTTTCAGGAATAGGACACCACTTTATCATGAAGGGAAGGGTCCCGACAAATCTTATTCTAGCTACCTCTGACGGGGGATTGAGAGCCACGACGACGCGAGAACGCATGAAGATATTGAGAACCACGACGACGCAAGAACAGTTAAGAACGTCAACGATGCCTTTGTTTTTAACCAGGATCGGGGGATCCTTTTTTAATCAAGTGTTTTTGTTGGTCGTTCGGCCTTTTTTTTTATGTTTTTCCTTCCAAAAAGAAGTGGTTCCTTGTCGCAAAAAATCTTTGTCCTTGCCATTCCTTGCCTGTCTTTTTGGTTTGGTTTGATGGACGAACGGTCGATGTTTGTCTTTGGACATTTGGTGTTTTGCAGAAAAAAGGGGGCTTTCCTGAAATGGATGATTCCCCAAAAACATGGGGTTTCAATGATCAAAAACTCAACAGTCGAATTTTGGATGATTTGGACCCCCCATTAAAAAAACCTCCATATGTTCGTTTATGTTTGTTTATTTTCTCACAATTGTTCGTTCGAACTACGACTGCATCAAGGCCCATAAACGCAGGAAAACTCCTCGACACGGAAATTCTTCGCTTCCGTTACCGAATGACCCTGGACGTAAAACGCTTGCGCTGCGGCGCTGAGTATGGCGTCTTATGGCGTTTTCGTATTACTGACGCGGTCGCAAATGTTACCCATCGAGAAACATCAACACTCAACACATTATATGAACATGATATATATATATATATAAACTGGTTGGTGGTTTAGAGCATGTTTTATTTTCCATTTCATATATGGGATGTCATCCTTCCCATTGACGAACTCCATTATTTTTCAAGATGGTTAAGTCACCACCAACCAGTCACGGTTGGATCGTAGAATCCTACGACCATCTGGTTATGACTAAGAGTTTGCCATGGAAAGATCCACCCATTTTTAATAGGTAAAGCATCTATTTCTATGGGCCATGTTCCATGGCTATGTTCAATAACCATATAGGGTATAGTGAAAAAGAAAGATGTTCATAAATCATAACTGTTCTGTCTTTTTTAGGGGCTAATAAAAGGGGGATGAGATGGGGATATCACGCGGACTGCTTCTGTGGTCGGCACGGCTGCTTGCAGTGCTATGAGATGGAAATATAGTCATACATGATTTGGATTTGTTTGAAAATGATGGGAAAATCTCTACATCCACTGTCAATCAGTCAATCAGCCTTCTTCCCATGAAATTGCCATAGAACAAATCAGGGTAGAATTTGAACAAAAAAAACACTACTACACCTCGGACAGCGGAGCCGACCAAGCACATCCAAGCACCAGACTCGCGCGAGACAACCCAATACTGTAGTTATACCACATGCCACCAGCAACAACCACAAGACAACCCCCAGCAAAGACAATGACTACCAAGACAACCACAAAAAAAAACACCCACCAAACTGGACATCGCTAGTACCACCCAGACCATCACCAAAACCGACACCAAAACAACAAGATGACAAGGTAACCACCATAACTTTGAAACATCACCAACCACACCTACCATCAAGACAACAATCAAGACACCAACCAAGCCAAGTTCCAAGACAACAACCAGAACCACGCACTACCACACACACTGCCGCTGCCACCCAATATCACCAATACCACCCAGTACCACCCAATACCACCCAGTCCCATCCACTACCAGCCACTACCACGCAGCACCCACCACCCACCACCCACCACCCACCACCACTCACCACGAACCACCGCAACCACCCTAAGCACCCCACCCACCAACTCCAGCACTCATTCCTGCACTCTTCACACCCACCCACCAATCACACACCAACCACCACCAACCACCACCAGCCACCACCAGCCACCACCAACCACCACCAGCCACCACCAGCCACAACAAACCAACCACCAAAACCAACCAAAAGGAAATGCCCACGAGGGCGTCGCACATTTTTAAAGCACAACGCCTTCCAAAACCTGCATTTCGCGCATGTTTTCAAAATCCATGTTCCAAGAGGGGTCTCCGATTTTCAGTTCATCGCGTGCACTTGGTTTTCAAAGTTTTGCGCAAATTAGGGAAACATTGGTCCTTTGAGATCACCACTGCCACCTCGTAACGTAACTCCAAAAGTGTGGGTGGATTGCTCTACCAAACCGACCTGTTTTGAACAGGGTGTCAGGAATCCATTTTTTGACAATTTTCCAAGGCGACTTTGCGCACTTTGTTCCAACAACTCTGCGTGTGCGAGTGCCAGAGAAGATCTTATCGCGTAGCATCAGGAGCGCCTGCAAGTGCCGCAGGAGATGTTACAGCGTAGCATCAAGTGTATACATGTGTGTGTGTGTGAGAAGCCTTGAATCAAAGGGTACCAACATGAACTAGCAGGGGGCACTGGGCCCTACTTCGAAGCCAGGGCCAACGAAGACCTTGGAAACTAGGGCGTGAAAACGTACCTGCAAGTTAGGTGTGCCTGGGCACGAGCGTGCAGCTGGTAGCCCCTACAAATCTGTTTATGAAACTGTTGTTTCCTAATACCATTACATCCTTCAATCACGTAGATTTGACATCGAACTTCGTCAGCATTTTCATCCTCATGGCAAGCGGCTGAGCCAAGAACCGTCCCGCCGACGTTGTTTGCACATTCATGTCAATTATGAACATGTCATGCCGAAAACTACTCTTGTTAACTGGGACTAGTTTAAAGTCTTGAACTGCAGATGACGATATCATGATAATATTCATCTCAGGATGTTCCAAAGTGTGCGCGCTGCCAGAGAAGTTCTTACACCGTAGCACCCAGGGTGTCCGCAAGTGCTAGTAAAAATTCCAGAACGTACCAACAAACGCGTGCACAAATGACAGACAGTTTTTTAACGCAGCACCAAGAGGGTGTGTGCAAGTACCCGAGAAGATCCCACAACGTAACATCGAGGAATGTGTTCAAGTGCGAGAAAAGATCTTGCAGCGTAGCATCATGTGTGTGGTTGCGTGTGTGTGGTTGCATGTGTGTGGGCGTCAGTGTCAGTGTCAGTTTGGTTATGTTTAGTTATTCCTCCCCCTTATTCCCCCCGGGAACGTGCACAGTTCCTTTTTCTCTGACGTGCACAATGTTTTACCTCACAGACACACGATGACACACGTTTTTTTTGACTGGCAAAATTTTCAACTGACTTTGCGCAAATTTCTAGCTGACAAGCACAATTTATAAAGGACGCGCAAGTTTGTCTGATTGACATGCACAAATTTCTGCCTGACGGGCACAACTTATAAATGATGCGCAAACTTTTCAAGGACGCGCATGACATGTGCAGAAAACGAAATCCGTCCACGACGTCTTGGTGAGGCAGTTACCAAAAACAACCACCAAGACCACCACCAAAAGCACCACCCAAGCAACATCAACAAACAACCACCGAAACCAGCACCAAAACCATCACCAAAACCACCAAAACCACCAAAACCAGGACGTTCCAAAAATGTAGGTTGCAATTTTGCCTTACGCAGGGGTCGTGCTAATTGCAAGTGAGGATACCCCCTACGTCAGAAACCGAGGCCTAAAATTTTTACATTAAGAGAGGGGTGGGGTGAAAAATAATCACCACCCTTTTCGTGGGATGTAAGCAAGGGGGACGTTCAAAAAATGTAAGCAATAAGTTTGACCCCTTTGTATTTTTTCCCGATGGGGAAGGCTATATGTATGTTAGACTCTTCCTACGTCAAAAACCGTGCCCCGGAAGATTTAGATTTGGGTTGGGGTTGGAAGTCCGCAAGAGATACGTCACCCCGTACCCCTCTCCGAACCCCCCCTTCGTATCCCTTCGTACTCTACGGATAGGGGAGGGTGGACAGATAGGGGGGAGTGGGGGGAGGTAAAAATTGTTAAATGCCCGCAAGCGGTTTGCAAACTGTTTGTGAGGTGTCTTTCTGGGGATGTGTCCAACTTATGTCTGAGGCCTATAGTTTCCCGCAAAAAGTGTTCGTAAGATAAAAAAATGTAACCATCCTACACCTGAGGCCTTTCATTCCTTGCGGAAATTGTTTAAAAAATGATAGACAAATGTAACCATACTACACCTGAGGCCAGTCGGTAAATATAAGATTTAAACAAAACACAATCCTATACACAGGGCCCATGGTTCCTTGCAGAAAGTGCTCGAAAAAGAAGGTAAAACTAAGATTGAAAAGTTCCTTTTAGAATCTACATGACACATGTGTAAATTGTCATTATATTATGGTTGGAGGGTCATAAGGGGGGCTAGATAGGAACCGTGGCAGAAGGGTGTTTAATTTCCATCATGTAGGTACATAAGGGGTATTTACCATGGAGACCTCATAAACGTTCATTTGAGGATCTTTTTAGGTCCATTTGAGATCTTTGTTTGTATTCCTTTGCTTTCTCATAAGCAGGAGGCAAGTTTGAAGACCTTCAACATCTAATTTTACGTTTCTTTGAAGTGCAAGCATTTTTAAGTAATTTGCAAGGAATAATATTTGTTTTAATACCTCTATGTTACATGTGGAAATGAAGGAAAAAAACGTGTAAAATAAAAAATAAAATGCATTGGAAATACTAGGCAATTGGGGACCTAGACATTTTCAGTTTGCAACTGGAATTTCTGCAATTCTGCAGCTATTTGCGGGCCTTCACACTATTTATTATTTTGTTTTATTTTCTTTCATGTTTTTTTCAAAAATCCAAAGGACAATGTTGAACGCCCCTTGCGTTTTTAAAGGAAACAAATGAAATCCCGTAAAGAATGACGGGACCTACTAAAATGAAATTTTGCAAATAAGAAACGGTTAAAAATAATAAATGTTTGCCAACATTTAACAAAACCACCTCCTTCAAAAACGTTTAAATTGTGTCTTGCAATTTGGGTACGCCCCCCCTTCCTCAAGATGGTAGCGATTGTATATGATATAATGTTATTGGCCAAGGTCGCCAAGAACATAAATATGTTCATATCACATGTCCGGAACAAAACCTGGTGTTGATTTCATGCACAATCGGGTACAATTGGTTTTTCTGGTGTCCGCCAACAAGCACTCCCTGTTGTTTGAAAGCGGCGCAAACAGAATCGATATGTATATATTTTATATGCGCAACGTTCTTTCTTAGCCCAAATGGGCACAAAAAAAACAACAACATTTATACATAATATTGTGCAACCTCTGTGTTAATTTTTATTAGGGCCGAAAGGATAAAATATATATATATATATACATTTTTTTTTCAATCAGTAAGGGAACAAACGTCTAGAAAAAATCATGCAACTTCACAAAGTTGCCTTGTAGACTTGTTGGGAGATAGCGTTCGGACATGTTCGTACGATATTCAAGGTTTGATCATGGTAATTCAACAAGATTCCCCATTCAAAAAAAAAGTCCGAAACAGTGAACAAAGCGCGGGCAATTCTTCGCAAGGAAAAAACGAGGAACATTCGCAAGGACCCAACGGAACCCAAGGCACTCAAAAGCAACCTTGCCGAAGTGATTCGGCAAGACAAAAAGGTGAGCAAAGCGTAAGCGGGCCACTTTTGATGCATTTTTTTTGGTTGTTGAATGTTCAAGCCAAATAAGGAAAACACCAAATAAATCAGGACTACCAGCTGAACCTTGAAGAAAATACACGTCAGTTGCGCCAGAAGGGGTGCGAGGTGGTAATGTTGAAACCAAAAATAAATATTGCAAAGCACTGCTATATAAATTTTGGACCGTTGAAACCTCGGCACTGGAATGTCAATGTTAAAAAAATCGACCGTAGAATCCTCAGAATGTTGTCAAATCCTCCGCCGGAGAACCCCTTGCATTGGTAGAAATCCCTGGCGGGAACTCCTTTTAGGACCACGTTTCGTAAAAATGTTTTTTGGGTTTAAGATTTCATTGGCCCCAAAATAGATCCAAAACCAACCCCACACAAACCTTGAGCCAACCGTAGTTAAATTTCAAAACAACGTTTTAAATAAACAAATGCCCGAAAAATAAAGCAAACCTTAAACCAACCCTCAGGATTTTTTTTTCGATTTACTTTAGGTAGACGCCGAGGCAACCCTAAATAGACTTTAGAACACGCCAAGCTTAAATAGACCATGAAACTAAACCAACCCCAAAATAAACCCCAAACCAACTTTTTAAACAGATTAAACTAATTCTACACAGTTTTTATCCGATTCATAATACTGTAACACTTATATGGCATATCTGTAACTTAGAATGACCCCCAGGTTTCCAAAACTTTTATCATAGACACTTAGAATGACTCGGTTTCGTGGGCATGCTAAGTGTTTGAAACCTGCAAAAATACACATAATT
>Ga0126342_10006996_pt1 | contig 20099 bp, 17 predicted proteins | sample Cyp1metagenome_FD_92528 | JGI IMG/M metagenome (GOLD analysis project Ga0126342, IMG submission 92528) | Coral microbial communities from Lord Howe Island, Old Settlement Bay, Australia - Cyphastrea 1 metagenome | ecosystem: Host-associated > Invertebrates > Cnidaria > Coral ...
TATATATATATATATCCCATATATAATTAATTGATTATGTTATGTTCAATTTAAGCCATGGCAGGCCCTAGTGGAAGAAGCTGCTTCAGTGGAGCTCATGAGCCGAGCGGCGAAACACGCGGTGCCGGCCATGAAGGGGGGACGGTGTTTAGAGGCCTCAGCAGATGAACCGAAATAGTCTCTAAAACTGCCACCAAAAACCCGTGAGATAAGCAGTTTTGCGGGTTACTACCTCCAATTTTAAAGGCTAAGACTAAGACTCCTAAAATGGAAAGTATTGACCTTTAAGCACGGGGGCAAACCCCTCTTGAGGATACATAGTTAGCTGGTGGTTACAAATCTGTGTGGCTCAAGCTGTTGGGTTAGCCATGGATCCACCCATTGCTGCTTTATCCTTAGAAAAAACATGGGTGCCAATACTTTTGACCGATACCCAAATGATTGGCAAGATGCCTGAAGCGTCTCCACAATGGAACGCACACAGAATTCCAACACTGGTACTAGAAGCTGGGAACATTGTTTCAAACCCAAGTGATGTGTTCCCACCATCCTAGTTTTTCATCCCTCAATTCCTGATTTATACTAATAGACCAATGATTTGTCACGAATTCCAACCAAGGTGCGCCACATCTTGACGCATCGCCAAATGCTGCGGGCCGCTTCCTCGTCCTCGCCCAACGGCTGCAACGGCTGCGCCGCGGAGGTCTTCTTCGGCCAGCTGGGGCCCAAACGGAAGGAGGCGCAGATGATCCATAGTTTATGGTCAATATGGTCATCATTTCTGACTGATTTCATTTAAGATGATCCGTATATTTATAAATGTCATTAAATGTCTATCATCATCGGTGTGGTGGAACACAGATACCTGTTCCATGATGATAGACTCTTATAACTAAAGACTTCCGTAAGTAGCATCCACAAAGACATCCATGAAAGATCCACAAGTTGCAGTAGTGCCCAGCAGCTGCTGCCCGAAACCTTCAGCCAGGTGGTGGACACACCCCTGCAGCGCCTTTGGGCGGTTGACGCAGATGGGGACTGGATGCAGCTGATCGCTAAGGAGGCCAATGTGAGCTGAAGTACTGTAACTGAGATTATTTTATCAAGCTGCAGAAGATCATTATGTCAATTGTGGTTGCAACTGAGAAATATCTTTATATCTTAATTAATATGTAAAGCAAAAAAACGTCCAGAATTTTCTCGAAACAATCGCATTGACATAGCTCCTGCTGGACATCAGACATCTGACAGCATTCATAGCCAGGGTTCCAAGACGTACGGCCAATTGGCGCATAGCGACCGCTAACTGGCCCCTGCTAGGCACAACTTCTCTCGACGGAGGACTCCATTGGAGCGGATGCGGCGGAGGCGCCCATTCCACCCATCCCACCGCAGGAGAAACGAGAAGTGACGCTTGCCTCAAAGAGTTCTGTGTAAATCCTGTCGACCTCAAACGGACCTGGTTTAGTCATGGTTTTTTGGGGATGAAACATGAGGAAACCACCAATGGCTGATTTCCAATTTGGGGGTTTCTCAAAATGCGGGATCCCCAAGTCACCACGGGTTTCAATACTAAGTCATGGTCATCCATGACTTGGATGATTTGGGGTCCCCCAGTTTATGTTTTGCCCCGATTCGTTGGCCTTCCCAAGACTACGACTTGATGTTTCCTCTGCCTGGCATCGGCCGAATCAGCATTGGTTTCCTTCAGAGGATGCTGAATTTGAGAGCGGCTCAACCAGCGATCTAATGATAATCTTCCTAGTGCTTAGTAACTAGGGCTTGGGGGAGTGATCTAAATAATATTTATATAATATAATGACTATAATGACCATAATCACTATTAAGAATCATCCCATTCCCCCAATACCCTGCTCAGTAAGCATTGGCTTTGTCCCGTTTCGATGATCTCTAGCACCCAAGGAAGAGCGATGAAGCAGAGTTGGAGGCCGTGGGGTCAATCAAACATGGCACTGGGAAATAGGCAGTTTTATAGTCAAAAAACTGATCTACAATAGTAATTCATATAATATAGTGACAATGAATAGCAAGGATAACAATAGCAATGCAAAAAAATGGACAAGAACTGGAGATTTTCCATTGTTATCTTAGCTTATCACAGGGTACATCCCCACTTATAGCCCTTCCAAAGGTCACGTCCCTTGTCCAGAGGCCCAGCTGATGCTCAGCGCCCTGCAAGTGAACCCCGACGCGACGAGCGAAGAGCAAATGCAGCTGGCAGCGTTGCGCCAAGGGTTGCTGCAGGTGTGAACGCTGATGCCATGGATTTCCCCTCAAGAGTGGCAGAAAATCCAATTGGGCTGTTTATAATGGGATGACAGCTGATGGGCCTGTTGAAATGCCCCAGGCATGGTGTACAAAGCTGGCAAAAGTGTGGCAAAGTTGGCCTTGTGAGTGTGTGTGTGTGTTCATGCAGTTCTGTAGGTGTAATGATTTGGAACTCGCAGTCTTGAACAAGACATCGGGGATAAGCAGGCTCTCGGAACAGTTTGCATTGAAACCTGGTAGTCAAACATGGCAATGGAGAAGCCCCATTCATAGATGTTTTCCCATTTACCAATTTAAATATACCTAGGGGATTTCCAAGCTTGCCATGATTGATTTCCAGAGGGTAAGTTTGATTTCCAGAGGGTAAGTTGTTCATGGTATTCTCCAATCAACATCTGACTCTTGCAGGTCGTCTTCTGGGTTCGACTGGCCAGCATGGCACATGAGCTCTCACTGACTGCTGCTGAACCTCGAGACAAGGACGAACAGTTCTTCTCCCAACCTGTCTCGGAAAGGTTGGCATCCATTTGAATCCATTTGAATGAAAGGAAAGTGACAAAAACCATCAAAAACCCAGATTTTGATGGATTTCGCCCAAAAAACTTCCCCCAGCCTGCCATGCCAGGATCCCTCCCGAGCTTCCTCCGTGTCCACCGCGGAGTCGGAGGCTCCCAGGACCGACCTGTCGACCTCGCTGTCGCTGCTGCGGGCCCTGGGGCATCGCCTGATGGCGGCGGCAAGGCGCAGGCCGTTGGCGCTGGCGGCGGCCACGGCCGGTGAGTGGCTTGAATGGCAGGATTTGTGGGTAGGGAAGCTGGAATAGCTGGGTATATCATGGTTTATGATGGTTTATGTATATCATATATACATAACAATTATATAGTATAATATATATATACATATATATATATATATATATATATATATATATCATATATTATACATACATCTCAAAGTTGGGATCATGTTTAACGGGAACCATGGATGCACAGCATTGGTACTTGTACAGAGTGGATCAGAACTTGCAAGATGCAAAATCCATGGTTTCACAGGATAGCATAGCAGTATCGTGATCGTTTTTGTGGATTTCAGTTCCACTTCATGTGCCATCTGAGGTTGCGAATCTCCCTCCCAAGAGAATTCACTATCCGTCTTCGTGTGCACGCCCTACAGCTCAATGCTCCCATGCGGGTGCCCATTGGTCCCTCGGCCACAACCTCGTCCAGCTCAAGTATCCAGCTACATTTCCGCTGCACAGCGCCCTTGAGCTATGAAGAGGCCTTCTCTGAGGCTGGAAGTGGGTTGAGATCAGGTGGGTTTTTTGGGGGATTTACAGCCAGTTTATGGCTATTTTGATGGGGAAAAGTATGTTCTAAATGGGATGGAATGAATGAGGTTCCATTTCTTTCTAGATAATCCCAGTTTGACAAGAAGGACGGGCAGAAGGAGTCCTCAAAGACGTTCAGGAAATTCACGCCACTGACCATGCTTTTGCTGCCATTTTCACAGATTCAATCGTTGGGACCGCAATAGACCAGCTATGAGTTTGGGTCCAAAGTAGGCAGCAAGATTTTGAAATCACTGGAAAAATAAGCTCTTGTGCCCCTCAGGTTGAATATTTGGAGGAATTCTAGGCATTCTAGTCATACACTTTTGATCTTTGGCGTTATTGGGATTGGATATCCCACCAAAAGTTGAACTATTTGCAGCGACCAGATCATCCCCTGGAACGCTTGGAGCGATTTTCCTCAAAAAGCGACCATTGGCATCTCATTTCACTCTTATCCTTCAGGGGTTTGTATTCCAATTTGTTACGGTTATACAGTATATGCACACACATATATATATATGATATATTGGTATACATATATATATATGATATTTACAATATATTAACACTTAAAATTATGATAATCGATATTTCATAGACACTCAATATCCATCCATCTCCATCCGAAGAAATCCCATGGTCCAGGTCCTCCAGGCAGATCTTCCGGGCGATCCTGCGAAGCCGCTGAGCGCCTCAGGGAAGCTGGCGGCACTGCTGTTGACCAACCGCGTCTTGGCTGTTGACAAACGCTGCGTTGAACGGGAAAACAACCATCAAAAATCTTTCAAAATGTAGAGATCACATGGGATAACCCTTGGTAACTGTGGCTTTCATGGTGGTTTCATGGGATATATCCCCAAATGGTGATGTCTTTTTTTTTTAACATCATGATAATCCAATTAAGGGTACTTACTTTTTCAGACAAAGCCATATTTCAAACCGTCATAAACCGTCTAGACTGATGGTTTCATATGGAAAAAAAACACCTTATTGGTACCCTCTGGTAATTTAACGTAGCTATTGAAAATGACCATTAATAGTGGATTTTCCCATTAAAAATTGTGATTTTCAATAGCTATGTTAAATTACCAGAGGGTAACAACAAAAATCGTCCGGTTCACCTTTGGTCATCCCATAGAAATCCTCAAGGCGACCTGTCCCTGGGCCGCGGCCGCGTCGGTTTGTTGCAACGGTCTCCGGAGCTAATGGCGCCGTTGGTGTCAGTGGTCTGGAAGTTGGCCGCGGCCACGGCGGTGTTGAGACCCGGAGATGCCACGACGGCGTATGGGGTGAAACACAAAGCCTGGTGCCTTGGGAGGATTTTGGGATGTTTTTTTGGGATGTTTTTCTGGGGATGTTTTTTTTGGGATGTTTTCTGGGGATGTTTTTTTGGGATGTTCTTGGGGGCTACAGTCGTTTTTGTTTGGGGGATGGGGGAAAATTGGTGGGCCGTTCGATTTTTTGGAGGGGGAAATCGATGTTTGTGGATTTTATTTTTCTGGGGGGGTCGAAGTTTTTTTTTATCATTGAGGCGCTGGGTGTATGATGATCTTTGGGATGGAGATGGGATACACATTTAATGATATCACAGACTATCAAACAATGCATTATTTGTGGAAGAGATTCACGATCATGACAATGGCAGGGACAGAATGACGACAGCTCCTGTTGGAACATGTTTTAAGGGGCCATTTCCTCGAGGCACAAATAACCTGGCCTGGCACCAGCGGCTTTCCAAGAAAGGTCAGCCGTGAACTTCTGGCAATTGATCATCTGAAATATGTTGAATATTTCAATAACAGCATCCAAACCATTCCAAACCTAGTGTTCCATGATACAGCCCCATAGTTTGAGTCACATCGCAAACGCATCCTCGAAGTGAATAAGGACAGCCAAAACTTTGCTTCAAGTGGTTCACTACCAACTGCTCTCTTCTGCTGCGGACTCCGGAAACCAGGCGGACTGCAACTGAAACGGGGCAGCCCAAGTTGGAGCTGGGTGTAATCATGCACAAAGTCCCATGGTGGGCATTTTCAACTTCTAAAGTTCAACTTCACCAGGAAGTTTCAGTCACCATCCTTGCAGATAGTAAGTTAGAAACCATCATCCCCTGTCCAGGGCCTGGGGATCCTTGGGGATCCCTGGGGCATTGGTAGATTCGCCGAAGGAGGAGGCGGCCTTTCTGGCCAAGCAACTTCAGACGCTGAAAGCTGCGGCACAGATCCTGGGGGAGCTGGGCATCTCCTGCCCAGCGGAGCTCTTTGCGCCGCTGGATAGGCGTTCATCGGAATTTCCCCGGGATAATAATGGCTAGCAGTTTGATTTATTGATCTTGAATGTGTGAATTCTCCAGTTGGTTGTAGAACTGAAGGCCTCAAAGCTAGCAGTGACTGGCAGCAACTGGCAAATATTGGAGAAGTCAGTTGCATTGCTCCGTGGATCAGCAACTCAGGTCCTTCTTTACGCTGAGGGGTATGATATGCGAGAGAGAAGGACCGAAGCCTGTCCCATCAACCCAAAAGGAACATGGCCTTACAAGATGAGTCCAAGAGTTCGCACAAGATGACTCCAATCTTCTTCTTGATCTGCCATTCAATTTCTGGGTACTAAACCGGTCCAAAAGTCTATATCATATTATATTATATATATCATATTATATCTATATTAATATATAAATATATAGATATCCACCTCATTCCAATGTCCCAATGTTCCAAAACCATCCCAAACTCATCAGGAGATGTGGACGCATGCTACCTCCACTACCTGCAAGCCTTAGCTCGATTGGATGATGCTTGGGGCGATCCACGGAAACCTGGAGGTCGAGGTCATCCCTATGCGGCCTTCCTAGTGTGGAAGTTGGGATTGATCTCCTACTGCAGGTGGGGATGACCTGGGGGAACAAAACGCTTGTCCCCCCGAACTCCGCAGGTGAAAGTGTTAGGTAAGATGATGCAATATGCATTGATGTTTGCATTGATGTTGAGGTTGAAATGAATCTCCCGTAGAACCTAGGACCTAGGGACCTACTTTTTTTCGCGATGCATTCCGGCACCAGTTCTAAATTGAGCCCAAAGATCTGCGAAATACGGCAAAACACAATGCCATTAAACATGACTCGTGAGTGACCATGTGCCCTGCCGCCCTGCGAGGTCGGACACGAAGTGCATCGTGAAGTTCGGGGACTATTTCAGATCCTTAGTGCTCTCTTTCGAGGCACCCAATGATTGCAGCTGCCTGGGGTACTGTGAGGCGACAAAGAAATCTAGTGCAACTACCACTCAGAGTATCTTATCATGGCCTCATGTTCATCCATTTCTATTCTCTTCTCATACCATTGAATCATTTGCAACAGTTTGCACTCTTTTCCTCAACAACATCAAAATCAAAGCCATCAGGAGATGGATCCACCCTTTGTGGCGTTCACCTCGAAATCACAGGATATCATTGATATCACAAGTGTCCATAACCAGCATCAATTGATGGCTCCCTATCATCATTATCATCCCTTGCCTGGTGTGAACCTTTTCATCAAAATGCTTAACAAACATCATCCCATGATGATCATCACAGTGACCCATAGCAATTCATTACAATCATAATGATCCATCATAATCATATAATTAACATTTGTAATGATCCATAATAATCTATGACTACATAATATTTTCATCATCATATTCCACAACAATAACGCATCACTCCAATATCCCCATATTATCCCATTTCAATGGTAATTATCCACAACCATAGATCATCACAATGATTCTCATCCACAGAATAAATCATAATACATCACTAATATACTATGATCACCATATTCATGATTCATAATGGTGGATGATAATAATCACGTGCACTCTCTTCAGCATTATCATGCTGATAATGCCGGATACTCATAAAAACTATATATTTATATATTATTCAAATCTCAAGATTACATACAATATATCTTTGATATGTATATATATACATAGATATGTATAACAACTCTATCCTATCCTCTCCTATCCATCTTTTCTTAACGCCATCGCTGCAGGATGTGCCCTTCTCCTGGGGCCCTGGCAGCTCCGGCGACGTCTCGGAGCCGCGCTGCCTGGAGCTGCTGCGCCGCGAGGCGCGGCCGGCGGCCCAGTGGTGCTGGAGACACGACGTGCTCAACGTCCTGCAGGAGATGGGGCCGCCATGGAATGCCATGGAGATCCATGGCAGATGTGGGGAATATGAGAGTGAATGAGTTGTATAGCCTTATAATATGTATGTATATATAGATATGTATAAATGTAAAGATATAGGGAACTATGATGGAATGAAATTGTAAGCCCCGGATCCCACCAGGAGGGTCTTTTGCCAGCACCCTGCACTCCTGCGGCGGATGAGCTATCGACAGTGGCCAACCATCACAGCATCACAGGCTGTGATGCCTGTAGGATCATGGTGAGACTTGTTCCGCAGCCCCATCTGACACACACACACACATATATATATATATGTATATATATATGTATATATATATGTATATATATAAATATGTATATATATACATACTATTATGTACTTATATTTGCAAGAAACACAAGAAACCCTACTGCAAATCTGTTCCTGATTTCTTAGCAGAAGAGAAAGGCAACGGTCACCTTCAGCAGGTTGTCCCGGCCACCATCACCGTCCAGTGACGGACCCCTGAAGAAGGGTCAATCTAGGGACCCATGTACATCAATAACATCTAATCACTAGGTTCATCTACCACTTTGGTTATGAATTGTTATTGTGTTATCAAGTCTGTTATTGTTATGGTATTGTTGTCATATAATTTTCAACATTTACAATATATTCCAATCTTCAAAGTTACCAATCCACTCATAAGAATCTCATAAACACTATTGTCATAGAATTGGATGATGGGAAAATTTACAGGAAACCCCTATATTTCATGGTAAAAACCCATGGGTTTCCTGTAGATTTTCCCTTAAACCAATCCATTGATATATGAAGAATATGGTAAACCTCCATTTTCCTATGGTTTTCCTATGGTTTTCCCATTAAAACCTCCATTTTCCTATGGCAAACCCAGCTCCATCCGCACCCTCCAGGCGATCGTCAGGACGTCTTCCGCGGCACCGTCTTCGCCTGCGGCGTCAACGAGTTGGGACAGCTGGGCACCGGGCGCGACCTGCCGTGGAGCGGGGCACCGCTGCGGGTGGTGGCGCTGAAAGAGGCCGGTGCCTGGTGGCGGATAGCCATGAAATCACCATGAAATCCCCATGAAATCACCATTTTTCTGGATTAAATGAATAAAATCATGTTAAATCACATGAAACTGCTAATGAAACAATGGTAATCGAAAATTTCCCATTTACTAGTACAGATAAGTGTCCCATTAGACTGTCCATTTACTGCCATGTTTGATTACCGAAGAGTATGATGATGGCACCATCCAAAATGGGAATATTTGGTGGGTATCTAATCCACTTTGATTTGGGGGCTTTAGCCTTTGGTAATTTGTCACAGTTTGCGAACTGGAGAATCACCATTTTCAATAGGTAAATCATCGGACTAGATGGGTCATTTTCCATAGCAAACTGTCAAATTACTGGAGGGTAGTACTTAGTGAAAGTTGCTGTATATATCTGTATATCATGTTGGTGACATCAAGACATGTGTAATACTATGTATATTTCTTTTGGGGGGCTATATCCGCTATATCCATCTATATCCCCATGTTAACTACGTCCAACGATATTAGTGAACAAGGATCGTGATACATGGATGGGTAATTTACTGGCCGTCAACATACTTTAGTACTAACTTTGGCTTTTTTTCCAGAAATGGAAACACATCAGGTACCCCAACCAGCCAGAGATTTGCTCGTTTGTTTTGTATCCAACATTGGCCATATGTGTATGTATATATATATACATACACACAACTGCGTGTGTAAGTATGTATGTATCGAAAATATATGATATAGTATATATATATATAACTATTTATGCATGTAGTATATGTATGTCTGCAGAAGCTTCAGTAGACATCTATCAGTCCTTTGGCGCACCAGTGGAACTTACAGATGAATTTGCTAATAAATTGAAGACCCAGACATTTACCTGGATACAGTGCAGGTTCGCATCAAAGAGGTGGCATGCGGTGAAGCGCACTGCATAGCTCTGGATTTGGAGGCTCAGAAGGGGAGCAAGTTTCAAACCGGTACGCCAAGAGGAACTTTGAGTATTTAGCAAGTTGAGTTGAGCCTGTGAGAGTTGGGATGAGTTGAAAGTAGGATTGTCCGGTCCAATTTGGATAGTTCCAACTTCAAAGGCACTCACCGGGAAGCTCTGAGCGCAGTGTATGGGGCACCTGTTGGGATTCCACTCGGCAAGTCTCAGGGCCACCTGCATGCCTGGGGTTTTGATGAGTTCTGCCAGGCTCGGACTGGGCTTTTTCGGGATTTTGGGTGCATCATTTGAGAGGACGACATTGTAGGACAACAGCATTGGACGAAATTTGGGTTTGTCCAAAATGGAGAACACAACATTTCATGATATTTCATGGCCATTCTGTTGGGAACAGGATTTTAAGCCACGCGGGATGCAATGGTTTTTTTCCCCCACATCCGACAAACCTATTTTGTCGTTCCACTACTAAACCAGTTTCAGCCGTTGGAAGAAGTGAGCAAAAACATCTTCAGACTGATCCCCAGATGGATAACCATAACCTCTGGTAATTCAGCATAGCTATGGAACATTACCCTTACAATGATGGGTAAATCATCGAACTAAATGGCCTAAATGGGTCATTTTGCATAGCAAACTGTCAAATAACTGGAGGGTATACTCTAACAATTCCACCATATAATTAAATTATCTTGAATTTGTCATATCCAAACTATAGTAATTAGTATAATGACCATTCATATCTCGTATAAATCATATCCCCTAGGATTTCATCCTCCCCGAGACCAGGTGGGTGGAACCCACTTCGTGGCATCACCATTAAGTTCGCCCCGCTGCCCTGGTGGACGTCCTGGTTTCCGTGGCTGCAAGGTGGTACCCAAGCCGAGGCGGCGATGATGGGCTGGGGAAACCCCCATGACTGAAACCTCCACAGCTCCATATGCTAAATGCTTGGTTGGAAGAGTTGCGGGAATCGAACATCCTCTACTTGTAATGTGGGTAAAACTGTAAAACAAGGTCATAAACCACCCATTTGGGAGTGGTTTATACTATTTATGGCGATTTGGGGGATGGGTTGTTATTGTTTTACCCACATTAATTGATTTCTTTGCCTCAAGAGTCCGCTCTTTGCGAGGCAGCTGCAGGTTGGGACCAGCTTTGTTCGTGTGGCCTGTGGTGCACAATTTTCACTGGCGCTGGATAGTTCGGGGCAGGTGCCTGGGAATGCCTTTTGATGAAGGACATGTTAAAATGCACATGACGTCTTCCAGGTGAGGTTTGTTCATTTGTATTCATTTGTCACGTCGGTTTTGATTGGGAAATTTGCTGTGTGGAGTGTATTTTGCATGTCCTTATTTTCCAACGAGGTGATGTGTCGGCGGATTGGGAGATTTATCCAGATATACCCAAATGACCCAAATGACCCAAATGGTTCATTCCCCACTCCATAACAGCAGCTTTATTCCCAACTGTGGGCTTGGACATATTTCGCGTTCCAAATCTAAGACGTTCAGCTTTTCCTTCCCCTTCAATCCCAGTCACACTTGGAAAAAAATGGAAACTCTTCAATACAGTATTTCACAATGATCCAAGTATGTATCCACAGGTATGACATGGTATGATGATGTATGATGTATGATGGGAGCCTAAATCAATCCCCATAATGTATAATGATTGGGATAATTCGTAGACCATAATGAAATCATGATGGGTTGTCTTAAAATGAGGCTCCCAATACATTCATTTGCATCATGTGGCTATCCCAATATACAATTGATATCAATTGATGTTATTTCATGGTCGAGACCTGGGATTTCCTTGGGTTTTTCATAGGTTTTGGTATAAAAAGCAGGGGTTTTCCCTGGGTTCTGCCTGCCCCCGAGGTTTGGTCCTGGGGCCACGGTGAAGGTGGCGTCCTGGCGTTGGGCCCCAGCCTGACCGCGCGAGCGGAGCCGACCAAGGTCTTGCTGGAGAAAGGTCAGAACTGTGGAGCTGTGGAGCTGGTTTCATAGGGGCTTCATGGGATGATTCATGATTGTAATCTAATATGATATGTATCACACACATATATATATATAATATTCATATGAATCATCCCATTTAATGTGATATCATATTCATTGTATATATATATATATATCATATATCAGATATTCATAGGGGGTTCTAATATGATATATATATACACACGATATGTATCATCCCATTTAATGGGGGTTTATATTAATGGGTTTATATATTAATGGGTGGGGTGGATGGCATTATTATAATATAATAATTTAATATGATATATCTAATATATATATATATATATAAACATACTGGGATTACAATGATTATTAATGGATTTTATTATTGCAATGGTTTAATGATATTTATTGGGGTTGTTAATCTAATAATATGATATATCGAATATGATCATTAATCATTATTCATTACATAATGGGATTATTCATTAATTGGATTCTATAAGGATATATCTATAATATGGATTATATATATAATGGGATTATAATGGGATCTCTAAGGGAATTGGTGATCTAATATTATATAATATGATATAATTAGGAGAATATATATATATATATATATAATATACATACATATATATATAGTGGGATTATTAATAGCAACCATGCTGTTAATTTGTGAGTTATCCTAACAGTCGAGGGTCATGAAAAATAGGGGGTTAATGGGATTATTGATCTAATATGACATATAACCCCATCCCATTCAATGGGATTAAATATAATGGGATTATAACGGGACCATATATAATGGGATCTAATTTTTGCATGGGATTTGGGATTATAATCCCATCCTCCCAAATTATAAAGTCAACCTATGGTGTGCCTAAGAGAGGCCATCCACGGTTTCCCCATGGTTCTGGAAGATCATCCAACCAAGTCTGGATGACTCTATAGATTTTCCGGAATTTCGGGCTCACCCTTCAACATCTTCAACATTTCCCTTGTTACATCTTATTAGCCTCTGGTAATCCAAGCAGAAAATCCTCAGCTGAATTTCCAGGATACAGCTGGGCCAGCTGGGTGGCTTGCGGCTCCTATCACGCCTTCGCCGTGTGCGAAGGGCAGCTTTACAGCTGGGGTCGCACGGAAGGTGGTCAGCTGGGTTTAGCCTCCGAAGTCATTGAGGGTCACATCGAGGCGTCCGGAGCATTGGTTCAGCCGGACGAGAGAAGGGTTGGAATGTGTGGAATGTTTGACAGCTTTTTTTGTTTTTCGTGCTCATTTAGATCTTGCTGTAGATAGGTAATGATAGGTATATAGTATATAGGTTGAAATGCAAATTGATTTTGTATTGTTATATCCATGTCAAAGGTTGTTGGTGACCAAGTATATAGAGAAGTCCGTTTGAGCTTCATGAAAAGCAAGCGACGTGACGGGATTCGTGGTGATTTCATATTATTTTTCTATGATTTTCTTAGATATGTCGATCCGGATTGACCTGTCCACTAGTGTTGAGATCTGTTGCCTCAACATGGCCCACAAATCAGATACCTAGGATCATTCCATAGAGTTTTTATCCCAACATCAGGACGACATCAACATCTGTTTGCAACGAAAAATCCTGCCAGGAGCACCACTTGGAAGATAGCTGTGTTTGTTTGCCACATCCAGTCCTAAACCTTCCTCCCATCCGTTCGGCTGCTGGGGGAGATGTACATAGTTTGGCACTGGACGAGACAGGTGCCATGGGATGCGACAGGGGATCTGCTCAGGAGGGATAGAATCACAGGAAATCCACGGTTTTGGACATGGATAGCCAGCGGCTTTCAAAGGTGCATTTACCCTCTGGTAATTTGTTACATAGCTATTGAAAATGGCTATTTATAGTGGATTTTCCCATTAAAAGTGGTGATTTTCCATACTGTAGTTTTTTGTATGTTTACCAGAGGGTAATCGGCTATCCAGCAATATCCAGCATTCATTTCGATTGGCCATGAGATGCCATGAGTCATGCAGGTGTATCTGGACATTGAGCCAGGCTTGAAGACTTGTGGCCTTTTCCACTTTTCTTGGATTTTATCACCAGTTTTTTTAGGCTTTGAATGTGGAAAGAGACTTTTTGAACTTCCATGAAGCCAAACTTGATCATGGTCAACGTACTGAAATCTAGCACTTCTATCGCATCCAATGTTTGAAGTCTTGCTTACAACAACCACATGTTCACCATCCCTTTTCATTGCCTGAAGAGCGTCCCATTTTCACCAAAACGTCCCCTGCGGCCAGGAGAAATCTATTCCTGGGGCTGGGGAGAGTTTGGGCAGCTGGGTCTAGGCTTCTCGTCCAGTTCTTTCCAGGCGTGGCTTGGGATGTTGGGAACATAGAAGGTCCAATGGTTCCGGGGGGGAGTTTAAAATCATCGAAAAGTTACAGACGGGCCAGGAAAATTGAGATATTGTATCCAACATCAACAACCAACATCAACAACCAACATCAACAACCAACATATCCACTAAGGTGTGAGTATCCCCAGCACCAAACCTGGTAATTGTGTTCGCAAGTCGCCTCAGGTGGGGATGGGCGGTGCGAGCTCGCGTCGTCCGCTGCCTCAACATCTTCCCTTGGACAGAAAGGGCCGAGCCTTACAGGTGGGAGCCAGTTGTCACTATTATCGTTTATCATCTATACTATCTGGGTAAATTATAACGACCTCACTGCGACCTCACTGGAAATATGATTAATAAGGGAAATGATCCCCAAATGGCCTTAATTCAGGTTGGTGAAATATTATAATTTACCCAGATTCTATGCTATTGTCATTGCCGGTACCAAAAACGAAGACCAACATTTCCCACTAAAAAACGAATATGATTGATCATTTTGAACATATGGTTGATCATATTTTATTTGTATTTTATCATGTGTATACCTTATTATGAGCATTTTTGGGGGGAACTACAGGTTGCTCAGATAGATGATCCAGCCATAGCCATATCTCGAAGGTGGCCTGTGGTGGAGCCTTCTCTGCTGCACTCTTGGGGCAGGACGCGATGGAAATCTGCTTTGAATCCCATGCTGGATCTACCCAGCCGAGAAAAAAATGGTTTCTTCGGTATGGTTTGGTATAGTTACTGGTGACACAAGTGTTATTCATGCTGATATGACATATTATATGTACATATATATATATATTATATCTCATAACAGATATAGACTCTATATGACTTTATTACCTGTCTACACATACATCAGTTAAGTTGCGAGATGGTTCCGGAATCCACTAAAATCGCATCATCTTCCGGGGAGGACCTCAACGACGGTGGTCAGCTGCTGATGTGGGGAGCCAATGATGTAGGCCAATGTGGCCTTCCGGCGAAGAAACCCATCGACATCGCTTCACCCACCGAGGCCGTGAATCAGGAGGAAACAGCAGAAACTTTGATGTTTCTTTGAGAGATACTGAAACCCTTGAAACTTTAGCCAAACAATTGGCAGATTTGACACTAGAGTCCTATAAGATGACAAAAAATCCCAAACTCCAAATGGGGGTTTCTTAAAATGGGGATTAACCAAGTCGAGGTTTCAACACTACGTCATGGTCATCCATGACTTGGATGATTTGGGGGTACCCCATGACTTAGGGATCCCTCAAAGCCAGGTTCCTGGGCTGCGAAACATCCCGATTCGCCTGGTGGCTTGTGGCACCTGTCATGCTGTGGCCATTGACCTCAATGGCCAAGCGTTTTCCTGGGGTGCTCAGCAGCAACCTGGAGGCACTGGAGGATCCCAAATAGCTTTGATACCTGAAAAATCATAGAAGAACCCTTCTAATTCCACTGGTTCTTATCGGTTCATCATGATTTTCCATATTCAACTTGTCATTTTGGCGGAGAGATGTTCCTGTTTCGGGAGGGGATCCAGGCTCCGAAACTACGCCGGATGCAGCTGATCAGTTTTCACATGACTTTTTTCAAGCGGAGGATGCAGATTGATACAGCTGACGATGATAAGGAACATTACCTTATTATCATGATGCTGATGATGATGCTGATGATGGTGATGATGAGGATGATGTTGAGGATGATAATGGTGATAATACAGTAATATACAGTAATAATAATGATGCTGATGATGTTGCTGCTGCTGGTGATGATGATGAGTAGGACGCTGATGATGTTGATGATGATAGTGTGGATAGTGAGGAGGCCAGGTAGCACTTTATGGGCCTCATGACTTGCTTATCATTTCTGTCTCTGCCTCTACAGCTATAATTAACCTCCATCACTGCTCTAAGGTTTGGTAAACTAGGTCGCTCCGATGCTGGCATCACTGCAACCTTCGACGGATGCGATGAACCAGGGCTGTTGCGCAGCATGGCACGGCTACGGTTGGCGCGGGTGGCCTGTGGGTTACACCACTCCTTGTTGGTCACGGAGGTAAGTGGACGGAGGAGCGGCATGGAGCTGCTGAGTTCCTTTCGCATGTGATTTTTGTTGAGATGTTGATTGGAGTTGAACACTATGCAAACTTGGAAAGTGTATATATGTAGGAATTTACTTTATCATATATATATACACGATTACACGCTTATAATTATTGATACATATTATTGTTATGTTATATTCTATATTATATATATTATTATATGTCGTATTAGTATGATAATTATATATATATATGATTATATATTATCTTACATACATGATATTACATTACATACATTATATATATTATACATTTAACACATGTTAGTTACCAACTTAGCATATATATAGCTTTTGGTCTGTACCCAAACAGAATGTGTACTTTCCAAACTTATTGAAGGATGTTTTAACAGTTTCCATGGACCCCCAAGTTCCTTCCTTCCCCATTGCTAGGAGATCCAGCAACGACAGTACCACTGAAGAAGGAGTCACTGAGGTTTCTTCCGGCAGTCAATATGCCAAAACTTGAGCTTGGCGGATCCGCAAAAAGTTGCCATCGCTCCTAGGGTGATGGCACTGAAATGGAAGAAACCCCTGTTGATTTCAACATCTAAGAGAGTTTTTTAAAATTTATCACTTCACAAATAAACCCCTCACGTTTTTAGTGATCCAAAGATGAACAGATCCACAAAGCCAGGCTTGCTGGGGATTGTTTATTGTGAGGGGGAAAGGATTACTAAACACTTCCTTTGCGACTGCCTGTGGCTCCGTCAGCTGTTAATGAGTCTGGTGACACTGCGATACGATTTAGAAAAGACGGCCAGGGCGTCTGAGATAATGCGTTGTGGTGCTGTTCCAAATCAATCCAAATCATATGTATATATATATATATACATCGTCTATGTCTATACATTTACGATAATTGAGAATGACATGTTGAAGAACCAACGATGATTTCAAAGCAAAACACTCCAGATGGCTTTTGCTCAACAGGCACTGGTCCGGTAGATCTTGTCCCTGGTGTTGCCCGTGAAATGTCGCAAGGACGACATTCGCACGAAGTGTTCTTTCTTCACACCCGTTCTCAAACAGACAATATAAACAACTCCCATCACCATCCATCACCTATTGAAAAGACAAGGATGGGTCTTTGAAAATTGACGCTGTGAAGAAAGGAAACCGTCAAAGCTCGCCAAGGGAGTGAGATGGCAACAAAAAGTGCGATCGGTGAGGGCTATTGGAGATGCCAAACATTTTCGACGATGAGTGATTTGTGTCCTTCGGTGATGGAAACACAGGTCCGAAAAAATGATCAGCACAATGATACCCTGTGGATTGTTGGCAAGAAAGCTGTATACACGATCACGGATATACATGGATGCAACTGAACTGCTTCTGTACATTCTAGGTCCGTGCCAGTCAAGATGTTTTGTATGTGACGGCATACCCAGTGTTTCTGACTTTGCATATCTCTTGCCTTGGACCTGTCATAGCTTGATCAAACCATGAAACCCTTTAGATGGCGCACACGGTCGTCCATGGAGATAGCATACAGTCTGTTTTGAGAACAGAAACATCATGGCCTTCGAGCAGGTACTCAGGTACTCTCTTCAGAGAGTTTTCTTCAACTAGCCCATAATTAGAGATTTCTTTTACTCATCAACAGCCAGCCAAGAAAAGATAGAAAAGAAACGTGGCCAGAGTACACCCCCAACCTTCCATGGGTTACCAGGACCTCACAGGACTTATCAAAACCGCATGGAGCGCAAAGACGCCTCTCCACGCTCACCGGTGCCGGATATTGCCGACCTTGAGACTTGGCGTGGGATTGATTGAGTATTCACCGCTCCAGCCTTGAGGCTTGAACTTCTATAATTTGTATACAGTATACACATATATGATCATATATGCACATATAAAGCAAAACATATAGGAAATTCATGGAAATTTGGCCACTCCACTCAAGTTCACCAAAACACAGGGTTGCCCACAATGGTGAGTTCACAAACTAATATGAGGAGCTGACCCCAGAACGGACCGAACGGACAATTCATGAGAATATAGCCAACCACAGCTTTTTTTTGTGGTCAGAATTTTCAGCCCTGAGAGCTGTACAGAATTTTGGAGCTGGTTCGCTTGGTGAGCAAACCATTTGATATTTGGATGTTAAAGTTAAAATCTTTACCAAGTCCCATTATTTGGAGTTTGGAGGTAAGTAACGATTGCCTGCTAAGAAATTACCAGCAAGTGGGTTGTAGAAGAAAAGGATCAGTGAAGAGAACTTGCAAGACTAAAGATTCTCAGATTCCAGGTGAAAATGAAGGCTCTAAGCCATGTCTAAGGAGGGCGAATTCTTCAACGAGAATGATGAGAAATTCTCTGCAGGAGGGGTGACTGTGCCGTTGTATTTGTCAGCTGGAAGCGCGTACGTGAGTTATTCATAGTTATTCCTTTTGCTGGTCACATACAAGGTGTTTCTGAATATTGGGCCGGCCCTTTTTCCAGTGGTTTCCCCATTAAACTCAACCAGTAAATAGGAAGGTACTGTAAGTTGGGGTCCTCCATGGCTTATGGACCCCCATATCCTCAACTTGGGATGATTTATGATTGGATTGTTTCCCATGTTTACTCCGTAATTTTCAATCAATCATAGTAAATCCTATAATTATCCCAGAATTATCTCAATTATTATACGTATCATTGTCCTACAATTTTCCCACAATTTTCCCACAATTTTTCCAGATTTGGGGACCCTCCCCCTCATGCCCAGCTGCCACTGGCCCGTGGGCCAGGCCTCTTTGGACGTGGTTGGCTTCCGCCAGAAGAGCGAGGGAAGTTGGTGATAGAACCTGAAGCAGAAGAGGAAGCCAACGGATTCATGGCCTGTTGGGCGGAAGACGATGGACAGATAGGACTGTGACGACTGCAAGCAAGGTGTCAAAAACAGCTAATATACTGCACATATACATTATAGATCATTATAATATATGATATGATGTGGTTATATGTATATGTATATGTATATGTATATGTATATGTATATGTATATATATATATATATGTATGGAGTATCCTCGATGATAGTTGTCCAATAGTGGAGGAATTGGCCCTATTTAATACGGCCATTGAGTAGTGGGGAAATGATCACTTACCGCTGTTTTCAGAGAAACCCAGGTGTTTTTCAGTGGCTCTTTTCATGGTCCCACTGGAGGTTCTCATCCTGATAGATGCATATATAGATTGTATAAAAGGTTATATGTGTATATATATATATACACGTATATATACACCTTTTTACCCCAACTCCACTGGTACATTATCATACCAATTCACATTTTCCCTTTTTTAATGTTCACAAGTGGTGGCATGCCTTCATTTTCACCACCAGATCGGCTCGACATCTGAGGATGGGAAGTTGTTGCCATAGGCACCTCCCGTCGCTCCTCATCTTTCAGCGATACTGGAGCTCATTCAGACAAGGCGGGCAGGAGTTTGATACACGCTGCGCTTTTTATGTGTGTAAAAATGGGCTATACCCCCAGAAGACATCAGAAGACCATTTTGCTGGAAAAACATGATACACCATTGGATTTTGTGAAAAACACCCAAATACGGAGCAAGTGGATCTGGGTGATTGCGAACCTCGAACGTTAGTACTACCGAAATTGTAGTAGAACTTGGACATGGCAGACCTTTTGGACCTAGTTTTTTGTTCTGTTCAAGAGTCGAGGGTTGCACGTGTGATTTGCTTTAGTCATCACTGTGAGAAACAAAAAGGCTCACCACGCAACAAAGAAACATATCAAGAACAAGAACAAGAACAAGAACAAGAACAAGAACAAGAACAACAACAGCAACAGCAACAGCAACAGCAACAGCAACAGCAACAGCAACAGCAACAGCAACAGCAACAGCA